>ERZ1035051.46-NODE-46-length-55661-cov-20.646765_pt1 | contig 55661 bp, 51 predicted proteins | sample MGYA00520586_ERZ1035051 | MGnify/ENA primary metagenome ERZ1035051 (study PRJEB33766, sample SAMN09781692) | gut metagenome | biome: gut microbiome | host: Homo sapiens | place: Madagascar | study: EMG produced TPA metagenomics assembly of the PRJNA485056 data set...
ATGGAAAAGAGAATTTCATTTGATCAGTTTCAGTCAGTAAAGCGTGTAGCACAGGCTTGTAATCCACTTATGGTAAAGCGTGAGAAAATCAAGGTAAAGATTGAAGCCCTTGCTAAGGAATATAAAGACTATGATACTCAGATTGCTTCATTGGAGGCAGGTATCAAGCAGGTAGTAGGCTTCCGTGTAGAGGAACTTGTAAAGAAGGTTATTGAACCAGGTGTAGATGCCAATGGTCAGCCTAAGAAGACAACGAAGTATCTTCCAACAGATATTGTTTCCTATGATGAGAATAAGAAGCAGTTTATTGTATCTATTCCAGATAATGACCCAGAAGAGGAGCCAAAGTCCTTTTCTGAAAGTGAGGAAACAGCATCCCCAAGTGAAGAGAATAACATGGAGGCATCAAATATCAACCATAATGTAGAAGAGACAGAAGATGTACCTACTGATGCACCAATCTTTGAGTAATAAAAGTATAAACAAATAAATAGTAAATAATAATAACAAATAATATTTTAAACACAAACAGTTATGATGATTAATAATAGTTACAGTTTCCTTGCTATTGGTAAGACACAGGAGTCAAAAGAAGCTCAGGAGTTCAAGAAGTATGTAGGTGTAGGTTCTTCCTTTGTAGTAGCAGTCAACCCAACAAAGAAAGAACTTGAGGATATTTATGGACATGAGATTGCTAATGACCCTGAGTATGTTGTTGATACTGATAATGGTAAGGAAGCACGTATTACATTTATTGTAAAGACAGATCCAGATACATGTAATGGTGTGGAGATGATTAACAGAATGATGTTTACCCTGCGTAATGCTCCTGCATATAATCAAGACCAGACTAAAGCACAGGTTATTGATAAGTTTGGTAATGTTACTTGGACTAATGCAGAGGATGCTAAAGCAGGTAAGCCTCTCTTTACAAAGAATGGAAATCCTGCAAAGATTGCTCCAGACTATCGTATTGCCTGTGTAGGTGAAGCTGACCTCATTGGCTTCTTGAAGCCTTATCTCTGTGTGGGGGATGCCTTCAACTATGTCAATGGTTCTTGGGTATTGAAAGAGAATACAGATGATTTTGTATTTGGTCTTGAACATATCAAGGACTACTTCAAGGGTGACTTCTCTGAGATTAAGGAGGCTATTGCCCTTCAGCCAAACAATAAAGTAAAGCTTCTCTATGGTGTACGTACTACAGATGAAGGTAAGCAGTACCAGGCTATTGCTACACGTAATGGCATGATTCTTCCTAACTATGCAGGTTCTAAGGCACTTGCACGTTTGGAGAAAGACCTTGCAAATGCTAAGAATAATGGTTCTTATGCTTCAACAGAGTTTGCTGTACAGGAACTTACAGAGTATAATGTACAGGCAACTAATCTCAATTCTGCACCAGTAGAGACAGGCACTGCTTCTGGTGGTGGTGATATGCCTTGGGATTAAACCCTAGAATTAACCCTTTTAAAGTAATAATCTTATGGTAGTAGGTAAAACTTCTTCCAGTATATCAAAGACAGAGATATTCAGTAAGTTCAGTGAAACACAGGTATTATGTACTGTGTTTCCTGAGATTACTGAAATCCCATGTGTAATCAATTCCCCTTTAAGAACAGACAATCATCCATCCTTCAGTATCTATATGAGCAATACCAATCATATTATGTATAAGGACTTTGGGGATAACAATGTTCAAGGAGGATTAGTTGATTTGTTATGTGAATATTGGAACTGTACTTTTAATCAGACTTTGGATAAAATCTGCAAATTGATGATTAAGGATAATAATGTAACCATTAAGCCTAAGCAGATTAAGACCCTCACTAGAAAGGAGGCTAACCAACTCACTAAGTTAGAAGTGAAGGTAAGACCATGGAGAGAGTATGATTATGAGTACTGGGCATCTTATGGCATCTCAAAGCAATGGCTAAAGTATGCAGAGATATATCCTGTCTCCTATAAGATTATTACTAAAAAAGATTCTATAACTGGTAAGAGTAATAGGTATGTATTTCCAACAGACAAATATGCTTATTGTTATAAAGAAGTTAAAGAGGGAAGATTACAACTGAAGTTATATCAGCCCTATAATACCAAAGGCTATAAATGGTGTTCCAAAATGGATGCATCTGTTATAGGCTTATGGACAAAGATTCCAGAGTATGGTGATAGAGTTGTAATCTGTTCATCTTTAAAGGATGCATTGGTTATTTCTTGTCAGTTACACATACCAACCCTATGTCTTCAAGGTGAAGGATACTCAATGTCTGATACTGCTATAAATGAACTAAAAAGGAGATACAAAAAGATATTTATTAGTTTTGATACTGATGAAGCAGGTAAAGCAGATGGAGAAAAGTTAGCTAAGCGTACTGGCTTTACTAATATTGTTCCCAATCTAGGCAATCAGAAAGACTTTAGTGATTTTTACAAAGCCTTGGAAGACAAAACACAATTCAAACAATTAGAAAAATTATTCAATTAACAAAACAAGATTATGGAAAGAGAAATTTTGATCGCAAATACTAAGACTCAGAAGAGAAGTAAGGTAACTACTAGTGCTACAACACTTGGAGAATTGAAAGCAGACTTGCGAGCTGCTGGTATTGATTATAGTGGTATGACCTTTACAGAAGGCATCTCTAAGACCAAGCTTCTTGATGATGCTACTCAGTTGCCACAGAATGTAATGTATAAGGGACAGCCTACTAATAACTTGGTTATTCTTCTTACCAATACCAAAAAGAACATTGCTTCTGGTACTATGTCTAGAAAAGAAGTGTATCAGGCTATTAAGGACAATAACCTTCAGGATGCAGTAAAGGAAGAGTTTGGTAGAAACTTCACACAGGTTCCTACCAGTGATTTGTTGGTATTCCTTGCACAGGATGGTAATGCTGAAGTAACAGAGGCACTTGATGATAAGCCTTCAGGCACAGAGAATAATGATATTATTACCTCAGAGGTTAAAGAGGAGGAAACTCCTGATACAGAGAACGAGGATTTTCCTGACTATGTTGATGATATTATTACTGATACCCGTGTAGATTCTACTGTAAATTCCTTATATGTTCATATTGCCATGCTGGTAGATAATGAAGTCCTCTCCGTTGCAGACCTTGAGGAACTTAGTGAAGATATTGAATATCTCACTAAAGTTGCAAAGAAAGAACAGAATACAGTGGAAAAGCTTCCTCTTGAGGAGGCACCAAAGAAGGCAGTAAGTACTTCTGACGGTAGTATTACAGATGATGATATTGATGATATGCTCGATGAGCTAGGAGTATAATACATAACTGTTTGGCATTTAGTTGTGTAAGGGAGTAGAGATTATTCTCTACTCCCTTTATTTTTCCAATTAAATAAAGTAAAGTTATGGAATATACAGTAAATCAATTATATCAGTATCTCTTTGAAAAGCCTTTGGCTATCTATGAAATATTCAAAGGATTCTTTGGTGAGGACTTTGTAGATATACAGACTCATTTTGGAAGTCAAATAACATCCTGTAAAGAGTATTTATTTACTAAACTCTGTGATAAAGATGCCGTTCTAAAAAAAACAGAAAAAGACTTTAACATTCCTTTTGAAGTTTCTGATAAGCAATTAAAAGGATTGGAATACATTTTAGAAAATAAAAAGTGCACCATCTATGTATGGTGGCCTAGAGTAACTGTCACTAATGAATATAACAAGTCTGTAAATATCCAAGACCTTTATGCTAAGATAGAAATTCAGAATGATGGTACAATTCCTTATGAATGCAATGGCTTTAGACTTAATAGGGCCACTTACACAAGAGAACAATTCTTAAGTAACTACATGCACAGTCACATTAATGTAATACCAAAGAATAACTTCACTCAATTCCAAATACCATGTTTAGGTACTGGTCCAATAATCAGTACTATTGGAACATTGAAAAATGAATATGATGAAACTACCTGGATGTTGTTCTGTCAAGAACTAAGCATGTATGTAACTGTAGAATCAATATCAGGCGGTCCATACCATAGAATGGAAACCATAGGAAATGTATCTTTGAATAGCATGTATACAGGTTATACCTTTAATTATGCAGGTAAAGTAGATTTTCTATCTTTATTTACAAATGATGACTTAAAAAAGTTTATTAAATATTATCTGAAACATGGCCATCTGTCTTTAGGATATATGAATAGTGCATTTACTTGGAGTATGCCATATTATGAATACATTATTGATATTAGTAATTCCTTCATTGACTTCTATAACAAGTATTACAGTACTACAGCAGGAAACTTGGATAACTGCTTTAGCAAGGGTATGTTAAAACAAGTTATTGTTGCTGATGGAAAGTTCTATAATGAAGGTGATTATAATCGTTTTGATATTAATAATTTTAGTGAATACCAAAACAAACTGGTATTAACATTCAAAGGTAAGGAAATACGTACTACCATTATTAATAATAAACAAGGCAGTGAAGCAACTCTGACTACAGTTATTAGTAATAATGTAGCTATGTTCATACTGCAAAAAATTCTTAGAACAATTAATTTCAGATATAAAAATGAACACAATAAATACAGAAGAAACCAAGAAGCTACCCCAGCTTGTGAAAGGGTCCTCTATCTATAAACTCATTGTTCCTGAGAATGTAGAAGAGAAGATAAGATATCTTCTCAGAAAGTTCCCTAGCACAGAATGGTCAGGAGTATTGTTTGTAACTCATGAAGGTTCCTTTGAGGATAATGACCTGGTGATTACCTGTAAGGACATCTATCCTATGGATTTAGGTAATGCAACCTTTACAGAGTTTACAATGAATGAAGATGTAGCTGCATATATGTCTGAGAATATAGAACTATTTGACTGTGATTTGCAATTAATTCATTCACATCATCAGATGTCAACTCAACCAAGTGGTACAGATTTAAATACCTTGAAAGAAGAAGGTAATGAAAGAAACTGCTTTGTATCTCTTATTGTAAACAATGCAGGAAAGTACTATGCAGCTATTACCAGAAAGGTACAGACTAAATCAGAAGTAACAGTCAAGAAGTTAGGTACATCCTATGAATTCTTTGGTGATGGTTCTAAAGAACTAGAGCATAAAGATGAGACAACAACAAAGGTCATAGAGAAAGAAGTTATTGAGTACTTTGACCTTGAAGTAGAAAGACATGAAGTACCTAATACTTTAGAGTATCTTGATGCTAGATTTGATGAGATAGCTAAGAAGAAAACTATTGAAAGAAAGAATAATTGGGATTCATCAAATATAGCACCTACAGGTCATTTCTTTGATTGGATGCACAGCAAACCAGTACCTAAGGAACAGAATCTCTTTGGTGATATCTCTTACAGAGAAGTCCCAGAGAAACCATATAAGGATGACCACATGTTCAATCCATCTATTACTGATGATTGGCAGCCTGACCCTAAGAAGATTCATGCTGCTGTGGTCCACATGATTACATGTAATCTGATTATTAATCCTGAGAAGTTTGACCTCAAACAATGGGTTACAAAGCACATGAAGAATGTTTATATAAAGGTTTTTGGAGAATATAGTATATATGAATGTGAACATAATACATGTGGTGCTTTCAGTGAATGGAGAGACTTCATTATCCAGCATACTCTGGACTACTTTGATACTTCTAATGTGCCAGATGCTATCTTTGATGATGGTATATTTCAAAGTAGAATAGCACAGGCAATGAGCGATGAAATTATGGAGTTTATAGATGTAAATCCTTATATTGAAGCTTACAATGAAGCTCTTATTTTAAACATTGTAGAATAATTTATGAATACAAATATGAATGATATTGATGATATTCTTCAGGATTTAAATATGGAAGTAACAGTAGAGAATCCTAATAGTTCCCAAGATTCTACTCCAACAGAAGAAACAAATATATCTCTCTCTGATGAAGAACTAAATGAGATTATAGAAGATAATGGTCTCTCAGAGGAATCTGAGGAAGAAGAAACTTATGATGAAAACCAAGGAGAAGGTAATGATATTAATGTAGAAAATATGGCTGTAGATATAGCTCAAGACGGAGGGGATATAACAGATGTATTACATTTATCAGTATCAGAGGGAGAAGAACCTCAAGAGAAATCAGTAACTATTACAGATAACAACACACCTGATGATGCAAAAATTCCTCTGAACTCTCCTACCCTTCTTATTGATGAATCTACTACGAGATTTTCTGGTGCAGAATGGTTTAATGAAATTCAGAAAGCAAGAATCATTGTTGCAGGAATTGGAGGTATTGGAAGTAATGTTGCTTTTCAGTTAGCAAGAATGATTCCTGCAAATCTAACACTCTATGATGATGATAATGTAGAGATGGTAAATATGGCTGGTCAGTTATTCAGTAATAATAATATTGGAGAATCTAAAGTAGATGCCATAGCCAATATGATTTATAATTATACTTCTATGAAACAGGTATTGGCTGTTAAAGACAAGTTTACTTCAGACAAAGAACCTGGAGATATTATGATTTGTGGATTTGATAATATGAGGGCTAGAAAAACTTTCTTTAATTCATGGTGCAATCATATTTCAAATAAATCAATAGAAGAAAGAAGTAAATGCCTATATCTGGATGGAAGATTAAGTATGGACACTCTTCAGATATTATGTATCAAAGGGGATGATCAGTATAATATTGACAGATATGAAAGAGAATTCTTGTTTGCTGATTATGAAGCTGATGCTACAGTATGTTCTAGGAAACAGACTACCTATTTGGCTTGTATGATTGGTTCACTAATGGTTAATCTCTTTACAAACTTTATAGCCAATAGTCTGCATCCTGTCATTCCTTATGATTTGCCTTTCTTTACTGAATATGACGCTCAGAATATGTTATTTAAAACAGAAAGCTAATGAGAGATTTAAAAACTGCAATTTCTTATTGTTTTGAATGTATTGCTGCTGACAGTTATAGCATAAGTAGAAGCATAAGCTTTACAGATAAGTCTTCTTATATGCTAATCCCTGTAACAGGAGATAACATTGAAATCCCAACAATGGCTATGTATTCTCTTCCTACATTGGAAAACAAGATTCAACAAAAAGAACCTATAGATGCACTGGTAGTAAATTTGAATAATAATGGAGGATACTCATCATTTAAATCTGTAAGTGCAAGTATTAGAGATGCATTTACAGTCTTGTATAAAAATGCCCATTTGAGAAAGCTGGTAACTGTTGGTGACCCTGAAAAGACATATTATGGAACCTATGGAGCTATCTTTGATGAGAACTTCAAGCCAATAGTAATGCTCTCATGGGAATTAAAGAAAATATATAGGGATGATGATCAAGATCCTTTTAGGTACAAATTTATCAGGCCTATACTTAGAGTAGCTCCTGAAGTATTTATAAACAAAAGCAATACTGTAGAACGATTTATTATCAATCAGATTATTCCTACAGCATTATCAGTAATTTATCTTAGTTCTCCTATCTTTCATAGAAGTATGTTATATGAGAGCAATAGCAGTAACTGTGATACAAAGGTAAAGGTATTGATAGAAAAGATTCCTTTTATTATAAAAGAAACAGATGTTCCATCTATCTCTACTACTAATGAAGAGTTACTTGGTACTGCTTTAAACTATATAGATGAAATAGTAGAATGACAATACAGGAATACTTTGGAGACTGGTGTAAAGTTGTAGATATAGCAGAAGCTGAAAGACTGACTAAAAGATTGGTAAATTCAAAACAAGCTATATGCCCTAAGATAAAAGATATATTCAAAGCCTTTACACTCTGTTCATTACATGACTTGAAGGTTATTGTCATCGGGCAAGATCCTTATCCAGACATTAGGAATGGTAAACCTACAGCCACAGGCGTAGCCTTTGGAAACTCTAGTGATACTCTTGAATGTAATTATTCACCATCCTTAGATGTTCTTATGGAGTCAGTTATTGACTTCACTCGTCCACATGGAAATATTATCTTTGACCCCAGTTTGGAGAAGTGGGAAGATCAGGGGGTGCTGTTATTAAATTCAGCTCTCACCTGTCAGGCAGGAAAAATAGGCTCTCATTCACTTATGTGGAGACCTTTCATCAAATCCTTTCTCACTAATCTCTCCAACTATGATAGTGGTATTGTCTATGTGCTGATGGGTTCTGAAGCTCAGAGCTTTGAACCTTACATCAATTCAAAGTATAACCATATTATCAAGATAAAGCACCCATCGTGGTATGCAAGAACACACACTAAGATGCCTACTGACCTATGGTATCAGATAAATGATATTCTCAAAGGTCATTATGGCTATGGTATAGAATGGTATAAAGAGTATAATTTTTTAAATAAAGAAGAAAATGAAGAAGTATTTTATGCAGGAGACTGCTGAAGAGTTAGAGTTTGGAGACATGATAGTATTGGACTTGTCTCATGATATGGAAAATGGTCATACAAAGCACCATCATCTTGAGTGCAAGTTCATGCCAGAATTAGTACCAATTCTCCTTGAAGAGGGTATTATTGAAGAGAAGGAAGTTGAAGAGGAAAAGCCTCTTGATTTCCAGGATGATGATACACCATGCCCTTTGATGGAAGAGGTAATCAAAGCCAATGAGGAACTTGAATTAAGAGTAGATAAACTTGAAAAAACAGTTATCAAGCTTCGTGAAATGGTAGCATCTCTTGCTGTTAAGTCTGCTGCTAAGCCAAAACCTTATGAGAATGCAAGGAAGCAGAACAGAAAATAAAAAGATTATCAATGCCTCTCCTTTAGAGTATGATGGTATCTTCTTCAAGAGTAAATTGGAGAAGATGGCTTATCAAACTCTAAAGGAACAAGATTTTCCTGTACTATATGAACCTAAGAAGTTCATAATCTGGGAAGGCTTCAGACCAAATGTTCCTTTCTATAATAAAGATGCTAGTACTAGAATGTTGAAGATGGATAGTAAGAAAGTCATAGACATTTCCTATACTCCAGACTTGATGTTTGAGTACAATAATCATCTTATTATTATAGAAATGAAGGGGTTTGAGAACAACACCTATCCTTTAAAGAAGAAGATATTCAGAAAATGGTTGGAATCAAACTATCCTAATAGTATTTACTTTGAGATTTTCACGAAGAAGCAGCTTCTTCAAGCAATAGACATTATTAAGAATTTAGATTAATGGAAATAGAAAAAGAACTGAAAGATATTAGCTGGCAAGTAGATGAACCCACATACAGAGCAGATTCTGCATTAAGTTATTCTATACTTGCAAGATTTGAAAGGGAAGGCTTTAATAAGCTTGACCATCTCTTTGATAAGATTTCTACACAATCTCTACTCGAAGGTTCTATGGTAGATTGCCTTATTACTGGTTCTAGAGAAGAGTTTGATGAATTATATTGTGTTGCAGACTTTCCTTCTATAGGTGAAAAGGAACAGCAGGTAGCTAATATGTTATATGAGAGATACCATGATTCCTGTGAATTGTTCTCATATATTCCAAGTGATGTTATCCTTTCTGTAATCAATGAGATAGGATGGCAGAAGAATTGGAGAGATGAAACCAGAGTAAGAGTTATTTCTGAAAGAACTGCCATGTATTATAACCTTAAGTCACAGGCTGGTACTAAAACTGTGGTAGATAGACCTACTTATGATAGAGTTATTAATATGGTTCAAGCATTGAAAACTTCACCTGCAACACAAGGTTACTTTGCAGACAATGATCCTCTATCTCCTATTAAGAGATACTATCAGTTGAAGTTTAAAGCTAGGTTTGAAGGTGTAAGTTATCGTTGCATGATGGACTTGGCTGTAGTAGATTATGAGGAAAAGAAAATTATACCTTGTGATTTAAAAACCAGTGGACATCATGAATGGGATTTTCAAGATAGTTTCTTGCAATGGAAATATCTAGTACAAAGTATGCTCTATTGGAGAATATTGAAGGCAAATCTTATGAATGACCCATATTTCAAGGATTTCACTCTAGAAAACTATAGGTTCATTGTAGTAAACAAAGAGTCTCTAACACCATTGGTTTGGGAATTCCCTCTTACCAAGATGGCAGGTACTCTAGTTGATAGAAATGGTAATGAATATAGAGATCCATTTGAGATAGGTAAAGAACTTCAAAGTTACTTGAACTTCAGACCTCAGGTACCAAAAGGCATTGATAAGGATGGTATTAATATCATTGATTGTCTGAAAGTAAAAGAATAATATAACTGTATAATAATAGATATAATGTTAATAGTAAAACGTAATGGCACTAAAGAGGAATTTAATCCTGAAAAGATTGAAGGAGCAATCCTTAAAGCATTTAAGGCATGTAACTATAGAATTAGTGAGATGGACAGAAGGAATATTTCTGAGTTTATTGATAGTCTTGGTAATGATAGTCTCGCTACCATGGATGATCCTATCAAAGAAGAAATCCCTGTAGAATGTATTCAAGATAAGGTAGAGAAGTTCCTGTGTAAGCGTTGGTTTCCTGTAGGTAAAGCTTACATGCTTTATAGAGAGCAGCATAAGATGGAGAGATTCATTGAAGAAAGGATTGACTATATGGATAAATATAGTCTTAATACAGACAATGCTGCTACTTCATCTGAGACAGATCCTAACTCTAATGTCACTTGCAAAGATGTTGCAACTCTTGAACCAGAAGTATATAAGGTAACTAATAGAAATGTTCAGCGTAGAAGAATGAAAAGACAATTAAATACCGACTTTCCTAATGAAGAAATGTTCTCCAAGTACATTTATCTTCTGGAAAATCATTTTATCTATGTTGGAGATGAGGCTTCTACCCCTACAATTAAATTCTATTGTCAGGCAGATGATTTATATCCTTTGATGGTAGATGGTATTGGCAGTCTTGATGGTGGCAAAACAGAAGGTGCACCTACAGATATGACATCATTTTCTGGTCAGTTAGTAAACTTTATCCATGCAGCATCAGGTCAATGCAAAGGTGCAGTAGCAGTACCTTCATATCTTCTTACTTTGAATTTCTATATTATCAAGGAATTTGGACCAAAGTGGTATGAGAAATTGGATGTTGTATACACAAATGAACATTGTATTAAGCAACAAACTATTTGGGATAAAATAAGAAAGGCTTTTAAGACATTTGTTTATGGTATTAATCAAAAAGCTGGAAATCGTGGAGGGCAGTCACCTTTTACTAATATATCCTACTTTGATAAGACATACTTTGAAGGAATGTTTGGATCATTCTATTATCCAGATGGAACCAAGCCTGAATGGGAAGCTGTTGACAAGTTGCAAAGACTCTTTATGAAATGGTTCAATGAGAGAAGGTTGAAATCTGTATTAACCTTTCCAGTCGAGACCTTCTGCATGGTACATGATACTAATGATATTATAGATAAGGAATACAAAGATTTGTGTGCTGAGATGTATGCTGAAGGACATAGCTTCTTTACCTATATTAGTGATAGTGTAGATAGTCTTGCAAGCTGTTGTCGCTTGAGAAACCAATTAGGAAAAAATACATTCAGTCCTACTGCAGGAATGACTGGCTTAAAAACTGGCTCCTGCAATGTTATTACATTAGATATAGCTAGAATCATTCAAGAGTGTCATATTAAGCTTGGTTTTAGAAAAGGTGAAGCAATAGGCTATGAAAAATTTAATTCTGAGGCTTTTGTAAAGTACTTAAAGGAGATTCTAGAAGTTGTATACAAAGCACATATTTCTTTTAAGCACCTTCTCTACAGAGAAGAAGACAGAGGTATGTTCTCAGTTTCCAATGCTGGATATATTCACATGAAAGACCTATATTCTACTATTGGATTAAATGGTCTTAATGAGGCTGCTAGATATATTGGACTTGATGTTAGCTGGAATAGTAAGTATGTAGAGTTCCTGCAGCTTGTGCTATCCACTATCAAGGAACAGAATAAACTTCATTCTATTGAAGATAAGAAATATCCAGTAAGATTTAATAGTGAAATTATTCCTGCTGAAGCAGTTGGAGGTAAAAATTATAGGTGGGATTCAACTCAAGGATATTGGGTTCCAAAAGATGAAAACTTGTATAATAGCTACTTCTACAATGCTCATGATGATACCCCTATCTTAGATAAGTTTAGGCTACATGGCAACTCTACTTATCAGTTTACTGATGGTGGCTCTGCCCTGCATTGTAACCTTGAAGACCATCTATCAAAGGAACAGTATCTTAAATTAATTGATTTTGCTATTAAAAATGGTACTCAATACTTCACTTTCAATATTCCAAATAGCGAATGTGATGATTGTGGATTCATCACCAAACACCCATTAACTAAATGCCCAAAATGTGGTTCTGAACATATTACATTATATAGTCGTGTAATAGGTTATCTTACAGGTACTAAAACTTGGGGTGCAGACAGACAGATTGAAGGTGCTCAAAGAACATATAGTAATGGAAAAGAAGAGTTGAAAAATGGTTAGGTATGAAAATAAATATAGGATAGAAGAAGATATATGTTACATTGATTGCATTAATCCTGTAGGAGAGCTAAAGGGTACTATTATTATAGATACAAATGACATTCCTTTAGTTAAGAAGTATAACTGGCACATTGAAGATTCAAGAAAGGATTTACAATATGCTAAAACATCAAGGAACACAGAACATAATAAAACACTAAGAATGCATCGTCTTTTTCTTCCTACAGCTCCTCAGGTTGACCACATTAATCATAATGGTTTAGATAATAGAAGATGTAATCTTCGTGCTTGTAACAATAGAGAAAATAATTGCAATAAGGATTTTACTAAGAACTCTCCTCTAAGTGGACATACTGGCATAAGATTTAATCCTAAAGTAGGTAGTTATTATGTTAGAATTATGGTAAATAAAAAAGAGGTAAGTTTAGGTCATTATAAATCCTTAGAAGCAGCTGTTGAAGCAAGAAAACAAGGTGAAATAAAATATTTTGGAAATTTTAGGTATAAAGATACTGTAATGACATGTTGAAATATTTATTTACTAAAGAAATTTTTGAAGAAGTACCCTCAGAGATAACTCTGGGGGTATCTATTTCTGGTTGTGCTATACATTGCCAAGGATGTCATAGCAGAGAATTATGGGAAGATAAAGGTACTCCTCTTACTATAGAAGAGTTACAGAACCTATTAGATAAGCATAAAGGTATTACTTGTTTATGCCTCTTTGGTGGAGAAGCAGATATAGATGCCTTGACTGAGCTATTTCAATATGCCTATAAGAAAGTAAAGACTGCCTGGTATTGTGGTTTAGATATGATACCAAAGGATAAATTAGGCATCATTCAATATCTAGACTATCTAAAGCTTGGTCACTATGACCATGAGCTAGGAGGATTAGACACTCCTACTACCAACCAGAGATTCTATCAGATAGAACACTTCCCTAATGGAGAATATATGAAAGTAGATTTAACAAAAAAAGTAAAAAATGAAACAGAAGATATATATTAAAAGATTTAATAAAGATGTAGAACTTCCTAAGATTATTGCCAAAGGAGATTGGATTGACCTTAGAAGTACAGAAGAAGTAACATTAAAAGCACCAGTAACAAAGACTGTATCAAAAGGTAAGCCAAAGGAAGTAGAGTTTAGTACAGCTCTTATTCCTCTTGGAGTAGCTATGCTGTTACCTGATGGTATGGAGGCAAATGTAGTTGCTAGAAGTGGTACCTTCAAGAATTATAGTGTTCTACAGACTAATGCCTATGGAGTTATTGATGGTGGAGAATTTGGATATAATGGTCCTAATGATGAATGGAAGTTCCCAGTAGTAGCTCTTAGAAATACTACAATAGCAATCAATGATAGAGTATGTCAATTTAGGATTCAGCTTAGCCAGAAGGCAACTATGTGGCAGAAATTGAAGTGGCTGTTTACTAGTGGAATTGAAATTATTGAAGTAGAGGACCTTCCAGAGAAAGAAGATAGAGGAGGATTCTCAACAACAGGAACTAAATAAAGTAACACCATGAAGATAGCAATCTTAGATTATCAAGATGGAAGCATCACTATCAAGGATGTTCCAAAGGAACTGGAAGAACTTGATGGTGATGATATTCTAACCAATATGGGATTTTGTCAGAACACTACAGAATATATGATAGTAGATGACCAGTTACCTATTAGTATTGAAACTAAAGGTTGTACTATTTACACAACATTAAAATAAAAAGCATGATTAAAAAGATTATTCATAAATTTCTCAACATTCATCCTGATGCAATGTCCTTTCAGAATTCAATGGACCTTGCAGAATTACCAGTAGTAACATTCCGTCAAGGAGATAAGAAGATTAATTTTCTCCTTGATACAGGCTCTAATAATTGTGTTATTGATAGCAATATCCTAAAGAGCATTGACCATAAAATGCTTGATGTAGAAACTAACATCTTAGGGCTTGAAGGTAATGCTCAGAAAACTGGAGTATGTACTATCAAGATGTCTTATAAAGATAAGGAATATGAGTATCCTTATGTTATTCAGGACATGAGTGCAGCCTTTGATTCCATTAAGAAAGAAACTGGAGTTACAGTCAATGGTATGCTTGGCTCAAAGTTCTTCAATGAATTTAAGTATGTTCTAGACTTTGATGAATTGATAGCATATAGTAAAGAATGATATATTTTGTATCTAAGCAACAGTCTCTATTTGAAAGTGAAAATTATAAACCACTATCAACAGAAGAATCTATAGAGATGATTAAGTCCTGGAAAATCTTCATGTTTGATACTGAAGGTACAGGACTTGATTGTCATATAGCAAAAGTGCTACTTATGCAGTTTGGAAAGATGGATAAATCGATTCAGATTGTAGTAGATTGTACAACTATAGATCCTTTACTCTATAAAGAAGTTATAGAACAAAGCTTTCTTGTAGGACAAAATCTTAAGTATGATGCAAAGATGCTAATGGCAATAGGTATCTTTATAAGAAAGTGCTATGATACCATGATAGCAGAAATGCTTAGATACTTTGGATTTCCTAGAATACCAGTTTCTCCAGAGGAATATGAAGAACAAAAGTATGATTTTCCCTATCATATAAAGCATACAAAAGCAACAAAGGATAAACCAAGCTATTCATATTATGAGTTAAGTTTTGCTCTTGATGCTTTAGGATATAAATATCTTGGAATAAACATAGATAAATCCATTAGAGGTACTATTAAATATGTAGGTATAACAGAAGATGTAATTATCTATGGTGCTAATGATGTCATTCATTTAGGTGACATTATGAATGCTCAAATAGAATATTTTAAATCTATTAATGCTATGCTTGCTCTACAGATAGAGTGTAGTGCAGTCTTGTCTCTTGCTTACTTTGAGTATTGCGGAGTTAAGATTGATGAAGATAAATGGATGAAAATCTATAAAAGAAACTGTACTGACCTTCAGAAAACAATAGATGCTCTTAATACCTTTGTTGTAAATCTAGGTAATAAGAAATTTATCAGAGAAGCTATTCAGTTAGATTTATTCATGGACGTAGATACCTCCAGTAAATCAAAGTGTAATATTAATTGGAGCAGTACTGATGATGTTGTTCCCCTTCTAAAGTATTTAGGTTTTAACACAAAGGGTTGGAACAAAGAAAAGAAGGAAGAGACAGAAAGTAAAGGTGCAGACCTTGTAAAGAAGCAAAAGAATATTAATCCTGAATTTGCAGATTTATACCTAGAATATTCTAGATTAGATAAACTTTGTTCTACTTATGGGCCACAATATACTAATGCAGTAAATCCTAAGACAGGAAGACTTCATACTGAATTTCGTCAACTAGATACTGTAACAGGAAGATTGTCTTGTGGTTCTCAAAAGCAGAATGAAGATTTAGCTAAACTAAAAGGTCTCCCTTTAAAACCAAGAAAAGGGCATCCTGAAGATGTATGTGCATATCCTCAGATTCAGAATCTCCCTAATACTGATGAAGTAAGATCCTGCTTCATTGCGGAAGAAGGCAATGATTTTATCTCTATAGATTATAATAGTGAAGAGTCAAGGCTTCTAGCAAGTCTATCAGGAGACAAAGGTATGCTTGAGGTATTTGAAAAAGGTTATGATATGCATAGCTACGTAGCTTGGCTTATATATCCAGAAAAGATACCTAGGGATATTGACATCAGAGATATTAAAAAGAAATACCATGACCTTAGACAATCTGCAAAAGGACCAGAATTTACATTTGCTTTCCTAGGTAACTGGGCAACGCTTGTTGGAAACTATGGTATGCCTAAGAAAGAAGCTATGCAGATAGAGGACAATTATAAGAAAGGTTTTGCTGGAGCTACTAAGTATCAAGATGAATGTAAGAAGTATACTGAAGCTACAGGAATTATCAGAGTATGTAGAGAAACTGGACATATTTCTAGATGGTGGGACTGGAAGAAATGGTATGCTAGACAACGCTCTAAAGAGTTTTGGGACAGCTATAGAGAAAGAAAAGAGGCTGGATTACCAAGAAGTAAGGAAGCCGATGAGCACTTTGCTGCAAGGAATAAATATGACAAGAATAGTGTCAATAGTACTACACAAGGGTTAGGCGCTGTAATCTTCAAAGAGTTTACTTACAATCTTTACTTATGGATTCTTGATAAAGGTTACCAGGATAAGGTAAAATTCTGTGTACCGGTACATGATGAAATATGTGAAGAGTGTCCTAAGGAACTTACCCAAGAAGTAGTAAAAGCAACTAAGCACTTTATGGAAACTATTGGAGCAAAGTATTGTCATAGACTTCCATTGCCAGCAGAAGAAGAAATTGGTCCATTTTGGAAACATTAATTATGGTTTTAACAGAAGAAGAATTAGTAGATATTTGGAAGTACTTCCAGTATTGTTGCCTACCTTCCATCACTATGGCTAGGTATGCTTACTTAGATTACATTGAGGACATCAAGAAAGAAAAGATATTCTATAGGCATGAAACTAAACAGGTTATCAATAAGATAGGTAAATACTTGGAAGCACTTCCTAATAGACTGATGGATGTAAGTAGTCAGAATGTAAGGTATATGAACATCCTAAGTGATAACATAGAGGAACAGTTTGAAGAAGAGGAAGAAGAACTGCATAGAGCAATCTTTATTTCGTTTAGAAATGCTAAATGGAAACATGCAGAATGTTTAGCTTCTCTCCATTATATCCTAACTATGATGAGTATTGCTTCAGCAATATTCAATCAATGCTGTGAAGATTTAAAAAGACTCTCTGGGAAGGATGCTACTGAAGCTTTTCACATTTATAGCTTATCTGAAACTTCAGTAGAATGGCTTAAGATTGTCAAGAAAGCCAATACTATGTTTGATAATAATAAGAAAGCTGAGGCTATAGATTTAAATAACATCAGATGTACCAAGGCAGTAGATGCCATCAGAAAGAAACTGGCTGATATAGAAACCTTACGTATAGCTATGAGAAAGTCTTATCCTTGGAGTCTTAACTATAAAGAAGGCATTCCTTTTGAGGAATCTGCTGACTATCTTATAGTAAATAGTAACAATCAAAAACTTGATAAATGTGGTTAAAGTAATGGAATTTATAAGAACAATCAGAGAGAAGCAACAGGCTTCTCGGCAGAATACTATTTTAGCAGAGGCACATGATGCTATCTGCTTAGCAGACTTTGATGGTACAATCTACATTGCATATAATGGAACACCTCTAGTACCTGTAGAGAATACTTGGACCCAGAAGGAGATTCTTGCAAAGTTAGATGAAACACGCAATAGCTTCATTAATTATAAGATGAAGCAGATTAATCAACCAAAGGTAGCAGTAATGCTATAATAAAGAACTTTAAAATCAAATAGTTATGCTAATAGAAGTAAAAGCAAAAGTAGCCTGGAAGATAGATGGAAAGGTAAAGAAGAAGATTGAAACCTATATTCTTGATAAGGAGGTATTTGCAGAAGCTGAGTATGAAGTATTGTCTCTTCTTAACCAGGATAAGATTGATGGAGAAGTAGAAGACTTTGAAATTACAGGATTGAAACTGTCTATTGTCAAGGAAATCATTACCCAGTATGAAGGGAACTATACATTCATAGCAACTCTAAGGGATACTACCCTACTTGATGATGGTAGCGAGAAGACTATTAAATATAAAGTTCTTCTATGGGCTAATAATATTGCAGAAGCTATGACTCATACTAGAGAAATTTCTCAACAAGGTTATGATATGCAGATAGATGGTCTTAAGGAAGTGAATTATACATACTTAAATTCTCAGGAAAATGAAGAATCAGCGTCCACAGAAAATCAACTCTCAGAAGGAGCTTGATGATTTAATCAAGAATGTAAAGGGTGGTTATCCTTTAGAATGCTTTGTTCTTCTTAGCTTTAGACTAAGAAATCCTAAGGATATATCCTTTAATGAGAACAATGATTATCATATCTACAATGAGGTAGATGACTCAGAAGAAACTATAGTACATAGTCAACTTATGAGGTCATTCATTGGGGAAGCAATTAGTAAAGGAGCATTATATAAATACTGATATGGAGAAACTTAAAAAAGCTATAGATAAACTTTCAGATGCAATAAATATCTGTGTTACAAGAGAAGATTCTGATTTTACAGAAGTATATTCAAATCTTATTGCTGTACAGAAAGAAGTAGCAGAACTAGAAATGATTCAAAACTATACCAAGGCATCTACAACTCCAGTTAAGAAAGAAGTATCTAAGAAAGAAATGGTTAATCACCCACTTCACTATCAAGGTCTTGAAGTAAATGGCACAAATGTAGAATGTATTGAGGCTATGGAAGGACTTAAAGGTTGGTATAATACAGCCGTCTTCTGTGAACTGAATGCCTTCAAATATAACTGGAGAGTAGGTGAAAAGGATATGATTCCTCAGGAACTTGGTAAGATTGCCTGGTATGGAAATAAAGCTAAGGAATTATGGCAGAAAGCCCTTCGTTGGGTATATCCTAAGAATGGACATAAGTATGCTATTGTAAATCATGGTGTCATAAGAATGAAGAATCCTACCAATGGGGAATGGATAGATGCTATTGTCTATACAGATGGTAAAGGGTTCTATGTAAGAGAGGTTAGTGATTTTAACAAGAAATTTAAGTTAGAACAATGAGTTTAGATTTATATATTTATAGTAAAACTCCTGTGCTTCATAGAGGTACAGGAGTTTATATTAGAGATAAAGGAGAAACAAGAGAACTTGAAACCATGCAGGAAGTTCTTACTTATTTTCCAGATATTAATCCTGAAGATATTGAGGAAAAAACTTATGAGAGTAATACCTATTTCCATACCAACCTCACTCATAATCTGACAGATATGGCTGATGAATGTAAGGTTATAGGTAAATGTATCTCTAAGAAAGAAGGCAATACCGTAACTCTCTATGACCTTCTATGGCATCCAGATGATAATTTAGATATTAAAACTCCTAATATGGACTATCTGGAAGATGTGGTGAGATGCTATAGAAAGTTATTGAAGGAAGAAGATTTCTTCAAAGACTTCAATCCAGATAATGGTTGGGGAACTTATGAGCAATTACTCAGAAGGACTAAGGAATACATAAAGGCTCTTACATCTATCTCTGATGATTTTGAGAACTATACTATTTATGCAAGTACATAAACTAATTGATTATGGATGATAATGATATTGTATATGAGGATTTCTCAGATTTTTTAGAAAGAGGTAAAATACAGGAGAAAAGAAAGATTGAAAGAAGGAAAAGATTTAAGAATATTCTTAAACCTCATATTCCTATAGATGTGTATAGCCTTGATGGAAATCTTCTAGGTTCTTATGATTCTATTAAAGAGGCTGCAAGGGAACTTGAAATCTCTGAATCTACAATACGTAAGAACTTAGACCTAAATAGAAAAGCTGGAGACAAACTTTTTGTACTTAAAGGGGAATCCTTTGAAGATAAAAAGAAGGCTATGGAAACCCATAAATACATAGATGGAAGAAGAAAAATTACAAGATCCTCTTTAGGAATTAAGGAATATACTATAAATGGTACCTTTGTTACATACTGGAGTACTCCATTTGAAGCAGCTAAAGCCTATGGTCTCAGAGCACATGATATACAAAGATGCCTAAAAGGAGAAAGACTTACTGTAGGTGGTAAGATATTCCTTCCTTCATTGGAACCAATATCAAAAAGACTTAATAGAATTAAAAAGAAATGAAAGATAATTGTCCACCATTAATGCAATCTGAGGAAGCAAGAGCGCCTTGGAATGAGAAAGAACCTACTTCTACACAAGTAGATTGTACTGTTTGCTATTGTATAAGTAAATCTATACCAGTAGAAGTACATGTTCATAATGATAGTTTTGAGGATATAAATTTTATTGAAGAATTTAAAAACGATAATAATGCTCTAGGCATACCTACCCTACTTCAAGAACTGCAAAGACTTTCAGAAGAAAAAATAGAGCAACTTAGAACAGAAGGCTTGATGCTTGATGAGAATGACAAAGGAGAAGAAAAAAGAATCCTCAAACAACTTAAGTATTATCAAGCAGTACAGAAAGCCTCAGAGGATTGGGTAGTAGATGAATTAGATGTTTGTCAAGAGTAACTAAATAGAAATATTATGATTACAGATTTATCAATAAACTTTGAATGTGCAGGACTTCAGTACTTTATTAAAGTACCTTCGGAAGACTGCAACCTTCCCTATAACTTAGCAGAAGCTTTTGAGGAAGTAATAAAGAAATCAAATGCTAATGCTGATATAGTGCTTAAACAGTTGGTAGAAAGTTTTGGGTATGTAACTAAAGAGATAGATGTATGACAAAGAATAGTATAACATTAAGTCCTAAGCATGGTGTTAATCCATCTGTCTTACGCTGCATTTGCTGTGGGAAAGACTATGGTGTAGCTATGCTGGGCAAACTCAAGGGAGATAAGGAAGCTCCTAAGGAGATATATCAAGGTCTTTGCAATGACTGTGAAGTAGTAGTAAAGCAAGGTGGAGCTATGATTATAGAAGTAGTTGATGGGGAAACTTGCAATAATCCTTACAGAACAGGAAGACTAGTAGGAGTATCTAAAGATTTTAAAGAAAGAAACCATCTTGAAAATTCCATCATGTATATGCCAAGATCTTTATTCTCTAAGGTCTTTGGTGAAGTGAATTTCAATAAACAATAATGCTTAAAGTATAGAGCTATGTACTTAGATAATGGAAGAGAAATATATGAATGTGACCAATATCCAGGTTATTACATAGATGCTAATACTGGTGCCTTCTGTGATGAGGATGGTCACTATGTCGGAGGCAATATAGATGAAGGTGATAAACCAGGAGGTAACCATATTAATATATGTACTAGAACAGTATGGGTATCTAAATCTGGTAAGCAGTATTATCCTGAAAGAAATAAGACTGCTACTATTCCTTTACCTCTTGGGGAAGCTAGAAGAAGGAGATATAAACCTTCATCAGGTTATAAGAATTATATAATTAAGCAAATAAGAAAGAAAAACTAAAAGATGAACAAATGAAGTTAATTAATCCATCAGTAGAACTCATTGCTCAGACACCAGGTCTTGAGGGTATTTATAAACAAGTTGAACGTGTAGGTAGGGTTTGTTATAAGTCAGAAGATAAAATTACAGAAGATAGTGCTAAGCCATTTGTAGAGAGAATGGTTAAGATGCAACACTATGCAATGCTAGAACATGGTACTGTATATTTGGCTGCTCCATATAATAATGAAGATTTATTGTTCTGGAAGGTAGCAAATAGTCCATATAGTAAAGGTGTATGTGATGATAAATCTAATCTACTTTGTCTTACAACAAACCTTAGAGTAATAGCAGAATTAAATGCTTGGGAAGTTATTGACAAATATCTTTGTGAACCAACAGAATCTCATGCTAAGAGAATCTGTCTAAAGTTCATTACATCTATTGGAGTATCAAGGGAATTTAATCGTCATAGAACAGCCAGTATTGCAGAACAAAGCACTCGTTACTGTAATTATTCTAAAGAAAAGTTTGGAGGAGAAGTTACTTTTGTAATGCCTTCTTGGTTAAATTTTAAAGAAGGTAGTTATAACCAAAGAGACTATGATAAGGACTTCTATACTAATGATAGTCCAGAATATAGTTATATGATACATCTTCTTACAGCAGAAGCTACATATCTCAAACTCATCAATGATAGATGGCAACCTCAGCAAGCAAGAGAAGTTTTACCATTAACTACAGCAACAGAAGTAGTATATACTGCTTTTGAAGATGATTGGGAGCACTTCTTTGACCTTAGATATAGAGGAACAACAGGGCAGCCACATCCTAATGCTAAACAAGTAGCTACTATAGCTCATGATTTAATTATTAAAAAATTAGGAAAGGACTTATAATTATGAGTAGTTATCCATCAATTTATATTGTCCCTAAAAGGAAATCAGATAAAGAAGAAAAGAAACACATTATTGTTGCAGCATTCTCTCGCAATTCTGAAATATATCAATACTTCAATGAGAATATACATCCTGCATATAATGGTAATAAGGAACATCCTTACACTACTATAACCAAGGAAAGTATTGAAGATGTAATTACAGACTTAAGTAGAGATATTAGCTCTTCAAAGAATGTACTTGTAGAGTATGAGAAATATGCTAAGGATAATCCAAACTTTATTCAGGATATTATTGAACTTAAGCAGTATATCTCAGATCTTCAATATGCCCAAGGAGAAGTATGCTTTATAGAGGAGATGGTAGATAGTATTGATTTCTATGAGGAAATAGAGGAAGTATGTTGTAACATTGACTAAATTATGAATGATAACATTAGTGAAAATGAGTTAGATTACAAAATAAAAGTAAATAATTCATACGCAGAACCTCTTACCGAAGAGTACCTTATGCAGGTTTGTAAGAAGTTATTTACTTCAACACCAGAAGAACTACAAGCACAAGCTGAAAGAAAGAAAAAGGTGAGTAGAACCATTGATTTCTTTATGCATCTTCCTAAAAATGCTGTTTTAGATAATTTTTCCAAAGAAGAGATAATGTGCTTATTTTATATTGTAGGTCAATCTGCAACTGGTAATCTTCCTATTGTAGGACAACAGGGTATAAAAACTATGGAGAAAGCTATTGAATACATTGATTGTCAATGTCCTTTAAAAGATAGCTTCTATAACCATGTTTTAAGTATTTATTGTGAATTTTTATAAAGAATGTAATATGAAAAGAACAAAATGGATTGTAGGAGTAAGAAATAAACTCTCCTCATTAGCAATGGAATGTGATTCCTATGCTGCAATAGAAGAAGCTAAAATGAAAGATTCTGAAAGACAGACTCTTCAGAATATGTTAAGCAAAGCTGTTGATTGGATTGATAGCAAGATATAATACTAGGCTGAGGAGAGTATTACCCTACTCTCCTTGGCTTAAACAAAGAAACCCGTTAAATAATATAAAGATATTGATTAAGTAAGACCTTCTCTTTAGGAATTTACTTATCTTTGCCTCAAAATTAAATAATAAATAATTTATGGGATGCGTAAATAGAAGTAGTAAGGAGTTTAAGAATCTATCTGCAAGGAATAATGTAGATAGCAATACCCTTGAGCTTATTACTCACAAGTATTGGTTAGAAGCAGGAAATGAAACTCTCTTTCCTACAGATATTTATATTCAGGCTCAACTTGGCAACACTCATTATCAGGAGTCTGGCAAGTCTGTAAGGAAACTATGGGAGATGAGATATAATGCTCCACAGGAGTTTAAATCTCTTAGAGAACTTCAGGTAGCTAGGAAGGAAGCATCAAACTTCTTCCCTCAGTCAGCTATTGTTCATTACAGAAATGCTAAGGGAAACTATGTACTCTCTGTTAAGAGACCTGTGGAGACTGTTAACTATGATAAAGATAACTTCTTTGAAGAACTTGACAATATGGGTTCTGTCAAGGATGTCAAGAAACTGAATCTTGGTATTAAAGAGAATCAGACTTATACTCTTGATAAGGTGCAGGAGTTATATCAGAGATTCCATGAGGATAGAACTTCTAAGATGCTGGCAGATAAAGTCTTTAGTATTGCTAAAGATTTAGGTCTTGAAGTTACTTTTGGAGAAACACTTCCTTTTGGAACTATTGGTAAGTACACCAACAATAATACTATCATCTACAAGAAGTCTTTCCTTGAAAGAGATATGATGAATAGTATGAAGGCTCCTATCATTCTTCATGAAGTACTTCATGCCCTTTCTATGTATGCACTTTCTAATCAGACTAAGAACTGGAAGAGAAGTGAAGATCTGGAGAAGTTCAGAAAAGAAATGAACTCCTTATATCAAGATCTCAAGACTCATTCATTCTTAAAGGGTGAAAGAGGTATTGTTGATGTCTTTGAGTTTGTTGCAGAGCTTGGTAATCCTGTCTTTAGAAAGAGAATCCAGCAGATAGATGAACTGAGTAAATCCAAGAGGTCTTTATGGACTAGAGTACTTGATGCCTTCAAGACTCTCCTTGGACTTCATACCTCTAATACCTACTATCAGAGGTCAATGAATGCCTTGGAGAAAGCTCTTGATGCCTTTGATATTGATACCTATATGAGATATAATGGTATCAAGAATCCTTTGAGAAAGGGGTATAATGAGAAAGAATGGGATTTCAGAACATTATCTGATGATGAACTAAAGAAGGAAATCGTTCATGACTTTAATAAAGAGGTGTATAATGAAGAGTTACAAGCTTTAAAGAGTAAGGCTATTGCTAATGGTACCTTTATGAAGGCACCTAATGGTAAGAACTCTAATCTTAGTGAAAGACAATGGCTTCAAGTTAGAACAAAAGCCTTCAAAGAGTGGTTTGGTGATTGGGAGAATAATCCAAAGGATGCTTCAAAGGCTGTAGATGAAAATGGAGAACCTTTGGTTGTCTATCATTATACTGATAATGAAAATCTGTCTGAGTTTAGTACAGAGTTTGATAATTTCTTTTCAAAGACAGGAGGAACTAAGAATGCCATATTCTTTACTACAGACAATGTAGTGCCTGGTAGTGAGGATAATTTCTTAACTAGCAGAAAAGCAAAGTTATCATTGTTCTTAAACATAAAAAACTTAGAAGTATTTCATGGTACAAAGGAAGACTTGCACAAGCAAGGAACTTCTTACAGAGAGATAGTAAATAAATCATCCGAGAGAAAGGGTTCTGAAAATGGTATAGTACTTACAGGTTTTGATGATAATAAGAAAGAGAATCAAACTATATATGTTGTTCATAATCCTAATCAGATTAAGTCAGCAACAGATAATATAGGAACATTCTCTAAAACAAACAACAATATTGCTGATTATGCAAAGACAAGTGAGTTTGTTAGTACTATGTCTGGCAAGGAACTTAAGGATGAGCTATCTCTTATTGAACAGGAAAGTACTGATTATGATTTGGTAAATAATATACCAGAAGATAATAAGCACAGTGGGAAAGCTGTACCTCAAGACTTTACATTTGCTGATGGTACTACTGTCAAAGCTCCTTTCAAGCCTAATGCTCAGCAGATAGATGCTCTCAATGAGATGGATAGATTCATGAAGTCCAATGAGACATCTATGACTCTTAGTGGTTATGCTGGTACTGGTAAGACTTCTCTTATGGAGATGATTGCCAAGAAAGGACAGAAACATAATAGACCTGTGATGTTCTGTGCTACTACCAATAAGGCAGCAGCAGTACTTAATGATAGAGTATCTAAAGCTGGATTTAAGGCATCTACATTAAATAAGGTGTTTGGTATCAATGTAGAAGTTGATTCAAGCAAAGCTTATAATGCTAGAAACCTGGTGAATGTCTTGAAGGATGTAGATATTATGCCAAGTACTACCATTATTATTGATGAAGCTTCTATGATTAATGAGGAGAACTATAAAATCCTCAATGATATTGCTAAGGAACATCGTCTGAAGATTATCTATGTAGGTGATGAAGCTCAGTTGGCTCCTGTCAATGAGGACAAAATCTCTAAGGTCTTCAGAAATGGTGAAGGTAAAGTCATCCGTCTTACCCAAGTTGAGAGAACAGATGATAATGCTATACTTAAGGAAGCTACAGCTATCCGTAATGGAGAACCTTTGTCTAAGGTATCATCATTCAATAGTAAAGGTAAAGGTGTTGCATATATCTCTCCTCAGCATCAGGAAGCTATCAATGAAGTTATTGATAAGTATGTTAAAGGCTTGAAGCAGAATCCTAATTACTTTAGAATCCTTGCTTATACCAACAAGGCTGTAACTGCTTATAATAATCAGGTAAGAGAACTCTTAGGTTATGACTCTCCTATTCCACATGTAGGTGAGCCTATGACTGGTTATGCTAACTGGGGATATGAATGGAGAACCAAGAGTTATAGATTCATTAACTCAGAATCCTACAAGGTAACTCAGGTAGGCAGACCTACTACAGTACAGACTAGATTGGATAATGGTACTCCTGTAGTAATGCAGGCTGTTCCTATTACTCTTGAAGACTCATTAGGTAATATAGATACTTTCAACTTCATGGACATTAAGAATAATGCTCAGAATAGACAGAGTGCAATGATTCTTGCCAATGAGAAGAAGAGATTGTGGAATGAAGCTAGAAGAGCCTATGGTAGAGAAGCTAAGGCAGCAGTCTATGCAAAGATTAATGCTATTGATTCTTTCCTCTTTGTCAATGATAATATTGAAGACAATAGTCACAACCTTTTGCAGGCTAAGACTATTGACTTTGGTTATGCTCTTACCATTCATAAATCACAAGGTTCTACCTTTACTCATGTACTGATGGATGATGTAGATGTATCTAGAGCTTCTATGAGTGGTAATAATGCAGCCAATGCTATGGAGATGGTTGACCTTGGAGAAGAATCTAGAAATGATGCAGCCAATGCAGAGTTAAAGAGTTCTGAAGAAGTTGATTTAGGAGACCTTAGTGATGTAGAAGTAGAGAATACTCAACCTGACCAAGCAGCTAATATCAAGCAGCAACTTGAATATGTTGGTGTATCAAGAGCTACAGATACAGTTACTATCATTAGTAATGATGTAAAGAAGGAAGGTTCTCCTTTACATCTTGATAAAAATATCAAAGACAATACAATAAATTCAAGTAATTCACGTTCTGAAAATAAAAATTCAAAAGAAAATGGAACAGAAGAATACAAAGCAACAGATGAGTTTAGAAGAGTTCAAGAAGGAAGCCGTAAGTTTTCTGAAAAAGGAATATCCGATTTTAATGAAGGAAGACGCAGCCTTAATGACCAGGATAGAGAAAGAATCGGAGGGATTCTGGGAAGACTCTTGGAGTCCAACAGCAATGGTAGCTGGCATGGTGTCCAATCTAATTTAACTCATACTAACAAAGATGGAAGTATAGGTTCATTCAATATAGGAAAGGTAGATGGAAGCCTTTTCCATGATATATTTGAAGTTACAAAAACCTATCTCTATAATGGTGAACTAGTAGATTTACATGATGATTATTCTGATTGTAACTGCTATATAACTTCTGATGGCTTATGTGGCTTTGCCATTGAACCAAATGGTAATCTTGTAAGTGTATTCTCTCTTAGCCCTAGAACCAACAAAGGTTTCTTATATGCAATACGAGATTTCATAAAGCAAGAAGGAGCTACACATTTGGATACTTATGAAAGTAAGAAGCAACCATTACAAGAAATGTACTCTAAGACATTAGGCTTCCATACCGCTGCAACCATGGATTACAATATGGAGTATGATTATGATGATATTGCAAAGAATCATGGTAATCCTCAAGTTGTATTTATGGTTGACCATGAAGTAGCAGAGCCTAAGCACTTTAATAAAGATTCTTATGAGGCTGCTCAGCAATATCAGTTAAGTCAGTTATCTAAGGATGTAGATGGTTTATACTCAGAAGATGGTAAATCACCACTTACTATCTATCGAGGATATGCCTTAATGGAAGACAGAGAAGCTAAATCTCTTAGTGAAACTGTAGGAAAGACAGCAGTAGATTATGATGAAACTCTTAAGGGAGCACTCTACTTTACATCAAGTGAAGAAGAGGCTACTGATTATGCAAAGAGTAGAACAGATAAATCTCCTGAACCTCCTACAGCAGAGCATCCTGAAGGCAATAGAATCAATAGACACTATACTGGGGATTATGCTAAAGTTAGCAAATTCCATATTCTTTCTACTGCAAAAGTAGAACACTACAAAGATATTAGAGATTATATAAAGAATGGAAGAAATACTACAGCTGATGTTATTGTGCTTGACAAGGGAACTTTGTGGGCAGATAATACAGAATATATAGTGAAGAATCCTGATGTTATAGTCTTTGATAATAATAAAGGAGCTGAAACAGAAGTAACTAATCCTTCTTTCCCAGAAGGACAGACACAGAAAGTTTCTCTTCCAGGTTATGAATACTTTAATGAACTCTATGATGAGACACCAGTAGATGCTGCCTGGAAGATACCTTATTTAAAGGAATTGGATGCACAGTTATCTATGGAGAACTCATTTGAGGAAAATCAAAACATTATCAATCAAATGGACACAGTGCTTCAAGCAACAAGTGAAAAAGAGTATCTTCAGGAATCTAAGGATTCTCAGAAGAAAGAAGTAGAGACTAATCTCAGTGAGTATGACAAGCTTAATAAGCAGATTGACAACCTGCTTAATGGTGACAAGGACTTAGAGGAACTTGGTGCTTCTTTGTCTGCTACAGAAGTTCGTCATACAGCAGAACTGATAGTCAATTCTATCTCTGATGAGATTACTAATCTTCAGAAGGAAAAAGGTCTTGCAAAGACCCTATTCCCTTCTCTTAATACAGACCTTGACTTTCAGTCTGCATCTAGAAAACAGATTGTAGAGACTGTAGGTCTTGATAGACTTATTGAGAGAACCAAGACTCTGTTCTCACCTCAAGTAATGGATTATGAGGATACAGATACTATGATGCAAGCTCAGCTGATTACTGACAACTGGGATGCTATTATGTATCTGGCAGCAGACGTCTTTGCTATGAATGAAGGCTTTGGTATTACCAAGGACTATAGCAGAGGTAATTTTACTACCACAGAGGACTCTAAGGTAGATTTCGATAACTTCAATGACTATTCCAATGACCAGGATATAGCAGCAGAAGAGGGAGAAAAGGATGAGCAGGAACATTGGCAGGTTGAATCTAGAACCATTGATGTTCTTAACTCTATGTCTGCCTTGGTAAGATTAGGTCTTCATCAATGCTATCTCCTGGATGCAGAAGGTAACAAAGTATATAGTAAGTGGGGAATTGCAGAAAGGGTAAATCCTAGAGAGTCTGTCAATAGTATCTTGAGATGGACCCAGGGAGCATTATCTCTTGATGATATGATTAGGAGATTGTCTGATAAGCAGAAGCAGAACCCTTGGTTGTCTCAGCTTATAGAAAGACTTTCTGATAAGAGTGGTAAGGAAACTGATTTCCAGAGCCAGTTCTATGGAGTATTCTCTAAGCATTTCCAGCTCTACTCTATTGTATTGCTTGAAGATGGTAAGTATTATAGCATGACTGTAAATAGTCATCCTGCACTCTCAGAAGCTATGAAGTCTATCTCTGCCCTATTCAAGATTGGAGAACATCCTCTCTTTGGTAATAATGGTAAGATTAACTCTAAGCTTCTTGGCTCTGACCAGACTACTGGAAAGAACTCTGAGTTCAATCTTCATAAGGCTTTAACTGAGTTGAGGGAGATTGACAAGGCTATTAAGGAAGGAAAGACTTTGGATGATACTATGTCAAAGACTGCTACTGATAACATCTTAGGTATCAGTAAGAGCTTTGGTTATAACATCACAGAGGAAATGATTACTGATGTAGTCAATGCAGAGAACATCAAGAAGATTACAGAATCTCTTGGTTATATTGTCAAGGACTTGGATAAGGCTTTGCAGGCTCAGAATAAGGGTACACTCAAGGAGTATGATCCATTTAAGTTTGGTGGAGAAAGCTCTATTGGTGGTAGTCTGAGAAACCTTCTCACTCCTATTACTGACAAGCTGGAAGATACTGCTGTCAATGCATTCTATGATAGTGGTAAAATGTACCAATCTTATATCACACCATCATTTATGACTAAACTGATGAATAAATTCCGTCAGGAAGGTCAGGCATTTGAGGATTTTATTATGAATGAATATGGTTCTTCTGAGTGGTTTAAGTTCCAAAATGGTGATGCAGATAAAGGATGGAGAAATGAGTGGCTCAGAATACTTGCAAAGGATGAGAATGCTCGTAAGGTATTTGACCATAAGGTAGAGTTGAACTTTAACAAGCATAACTATATGCGTAATATGAGTGATGCTGAATATACCTTATCTCTCATTACAGAGTACTTTGCAGAAAGTACTGATAATAATACCAATATGGTTCCTGCATGGTTCAGAGTACCTATGCAGTCTAATAAGCCATCATCAGAGTTCATCAAGTTCTACTCTTATAGAGGTGAAGGATATAAGAATTCCATTGTCTATGGTCTTCATAATATGTTCTTGCAGGAACTTAGTAGAATCCAGACTGTCAGAATGAGAAATATGGATAAAAAGGATGCTGGTTTCATCAAGAACTTTGATACTAATGGACGTAGATTTAACTTCCTTCCTGTATTGAATAACTATTTGGAGAATACTGCTGATAAGATTTCCAAGAGAGATATTCTTCGTAATGAAGATAACACCATCTCTTCTGATAATAGTAGGTTAGCATCTCTTCTCCAGAAGAAAGTAGAGGGAGAAGTAGCTCTCACTGCTGAGGAAGAAGCAGAACTTGGTAAACTTGCAGATAGAGTTATCCGTCAGCACATGGAAGATAGAGTTCAGTCTATCCTCAATAACTGGGAGGACAATGGTATCTTGGAAGCAGCTAAGAGTATCAAGGGTATCTATCCTTCTGAACTGAAAGATGAGGAAGCTGCTGACTGGGTAAAAAAGCAGGTAGAGAATTATCTTTGGAATGATGCTTTTGCTTCAAAGAATATCTTGCAGCTGACTCTTACTGACATTGCTTTCTATAAGGATACTGAGGACTTGCAGAAGCGTTTAGCACAGCTTCATGCTCCTGGTGTAAGAGGTAACATTTATGCTACCGATTATAATGGTAACAGAGTATCTGATGGTAAGTATAGAACATTCATCTTGCAGGATTTTGACAGTTTCAAGTCCAATATCATAGCTAATATTGCAGAGGTATTTGATAGAAGAATCGCTGCTGCTCCACAGAATCAGAAAGCACAGATGATGGCTCTTAAGGAATCTCTTGTAGGTAAGGACGGTAAGTACACCAAGATTAATGTTACTGATGCCCAGGGATATTCATCTCCTTCATCTTATAGAAAGAAGGCATTTATCTTTGGTAGATGGTCTAAGCAGGCAGAAGATATTTATCAGAAGCTACAGAAAGGTGAATATAACTATACTGACTTGGAGACAGCATTCCAGCCATTAAAGCCATTTGTGTATTCAAAGCTTACAAAGGATATAGGTGTAGCTAATGCTCCTATTCATTCTATGGAAGTACCTTTCCAGGCTAAGAATGCAGAGTATCTTCTCATTATGGCTGATGCTATCCTTAAAGGTGAAAAGCTTTCCAGACCAAATCTCCTTAGAGCAGTCTATAGAGTGATGGAAGATTCAGAGAAGCTGAATCCTACCAAGGGTATTGATACTGTTCAGTTTGAATCAGCCATTAAGTCTGGTCTTCAAGGTAAGATGAATATCTTCCAGTTCAGAGATATGGAAGGTGGTGAGGAAGCTGCCTATACCTATATGATGAATCAAATCTTTAAGGAAGAGACTGGTGCTACAGGTGAAAGAGTTTATAGAAACTATAATACTGATACCTTTGTGCATGAAGCTTCTTATGAAGACTACTGTTTGCAGCAGGAAGTTCCTGAGCATTTCAAGGAGCATTCTCAGGCTCATGGTTCTCAGATTAGAATGATTACTCCTTCTGACCTTGACCTTTATACTACTGATGAGAATGGTAATCAGGTAGATAACTACTATGAGTGGGCAGAACCTGATGGTACTCACAGAAGAGTAAAGGCTGATGAATTCAGAAAAGAGTATGAGAAAACTATCGCTGATAACATTGAGGAAAGTATCAATAACCTTGCAGCAGAGTTGCACTTCAACAGCAATGACAAGAAGGAACAGAATATTGCTCTTTCCAAGATTCTTCAGAGAGAAATCATGTCTTCTCCTAGATATGGAATAGACCTCTTGCAGGCTTGTTCCATTGACAAGGAGACTGGTGAATTCAGAATACCAAAGGGTGACCCAATACAGGCTAAGAGAATTGAACAGCTTATCAACTCTATTATCAAGAACAGAGTAAATAAGCAGAAGATTGCTGGTGGTCCTATTGTTCAGGTATCTAACTTTGGTACATCTACTCAGCTGCATATCAGGTTCAATGATAAGCAAGGTAATCTTATGCCTCTTGAGGAAGAGTATAATGCTTCTGAGCATGACAATCTTTCCTATAAGGAGTATCTCAAGAGAAACCAAGGTGGTATTGCTTACTTTGAAGCCTTTGCTCCTATCTGGTCTAATGAACTCTTTGATAAGTTCTCCAATGCTGATGGTACTATTAATGTAGATGCTATCAATGCTGTAGATCCAGAGCTTCTTAAGATGGTAAGTTATCGTATTCCTACAGAGGATAAGTACTCTTGTGCTCCTATGAAGGTTATAGGTTTCATGCCTAGAGAGGCTGGTGATGCTATCATGCTTCCTTATGAACTTACTGAGATTGATGACTCTGACTTTGATGTTGATAAGAGATATGTCATGCGTAAGGACATTCCTATCAAGACTAGAAAGAGAAGTGAGATTGAAAAGGAACTCTTTGCCAGAGCTTCAAAAAGCTATAAGAAGGCTCATGATGGTAAGACTAACAATACTTGGGTAGGTGAACAGGTAAGAATGTTCATGGATAATCCTCAGAAGATGAAAGATACTGATAAGTTAATGAAATGGCTCTATAGCCAATATCAGTCAATAGCTTATTATACTGATGCTCCTACTTCTGGTAGAACTTATAGAGATAACAAGATTATTGATATGACTTATGCAGTACTCACTAATCAGATGACTGCTGATAAGATTCTGAATCCTGGAGGATTTGATGCACCTAAGAAAATGGGTTATATGGTAGCTGCCTATAAGAATCCTGCAAACAAAGGAATTAAGTGGGCTGACCTTCAGAAGATGTCTATTGATGAACTCAAAGACCTTTCTTATACAGATAAAGACCTTACCTTTGCTGATACTCAGGTACAGTTCTATAAGCAGAATAGTGCTGCTGCATCATTGATTGGTGTATTTGCTGTCAATAAGGTAGCTCATGCTACTCTTGAGAGTAATGACATCTTCCTTGATGTTTCTGAAATCTGTGGAGATAAACCATTCACTATTGCAGGAACTACCTTTGGTATTAGAATGCAGATAGACAAGAAGTATGATAATGAAGGTACATTGATTGGTAAGACTTTAGGTTCCTTGGTGTCTGCTTCAGCAGATGCTGTAAAAGACCCTATCTTGAACTTGATGAATATTAACATGACTACTGCTGGTATGTTGAATACTATGCTTAGATTGGGTATGACATTTGAGGATACAGCTCTCTTCCTTTCACAGGACATCATAGAGAGAACCCTCAACAAGTTCAATAGAGAGAACCTTACCAACTATGAATCTCTGTCTAACATCATTGAGAAATGGCTGACTGAGTATAGAGAAAAGAATAACATCAATGATGATTCTTTGATCAATACAGAAGAGCTTACCAAAGAGGAGTTGGTTGAAGGTCTTACTTCTGAGGAACATGAAGCTACTGATTACAAAGTACTTCTTGCCTTCCAGAAGATAAGACAGCTTGTAGATGCTATGCGTAAGCCTACCTATGCTACAAGATTCAATTCTATCTCTAGTGCTGTAGGACCATTGATTGTAGATAATCTTATCATTGAGCATAAGATGTCTCAGTTCATTGATGCTAATACAGAAAATGGTACTCACTTCTATACAGCTGATGGTGTTCCTGTAGATATTGATGATATCTTCTTTGACCATCCAGTATTGAAGCAGTTTGCAAGAACTGTAGATATTGCCAAAGCAATGTTCTCTGATATGCCTACAGGTAGTACTGGTTTCAGAAAGTTGTTGGCTAATCTTCCTGTTGATATATCTGATAAGATGTATAACGACAAGAAGCTTTTGGATCAGTTCTCTAACTTCTATCAGTCTTATCTGTTGGTACAGTCAGGTCTGATTAATCCTAAGCATCTTAAAAGTTATGCTACTCAGTTCCCTAAGTGGTTCATGGAACAGAAGTTCAAGGAGAAATATTCTGGTAATTCCTTGATTCAAGCTATTAGAATGAATGTTTCCAAGAAGACTGGAAGACCATATCTTATGATTAATATCACTGGTATGGATGAACAGAGAAAAGAGGAACTTCGCAGTGCTTGGATTGACTTGCATAAGGAAGACCCAGAACTTTCTCAGATGCTGTTTAACTACAGTTTCTTCAGAGCTGGTATTGGATTCTCTCCTAAGACTTTCATGTCTTTGGTTCCTACCTATGTAAAGGAAAAGCTAAAGAGTAAGGATGGAAATGCATCTTATGTTGATACCTATAGAAACTTCCCTGAGGTAATTCCTGACTTGGTGATTGATCAGTTTATCAGAAACAACTGGACTAACAACAAGTTAGTACCTATTAAGGGAGGCAAGGATACTCACTATAATGTAGATGTTAAGCATAACAGACTTACTGTCTATAGACCAGAAGAGATTGCTGACCTTGCAGGTATTTCCTATATGAAGACTAAGATGAATAACAATACCTATCTCTGGCATCTTACTTCTGATAAAGGTGAAGAACTTGTCTTTGAGTTGATAAAACCACTTGGCAACAATGGTGAATATCTGGAGATGAGTACACAGGTTATCAAAGATCCATTGAGTGATACTACAAAGACTACTGAGGATAACTCTGCTTCAGACTTGAAGACAGAGAGTCCTCAAGAGTCTAATGCAGAAGACACTTCAAATAATCAGGTTATTACAAAGACTGAAGAGATCAAGAATCTTGCAGCATTTGCAGACTTGATTATGAAACAGGTTCCTACATTAAGTAAGGAGGAAGCTTTGCAGAAGGCTGAGAGTATCAAGGGTAGAGAAAAGGTCTTTGGTAAGTTCTTACAGAATGTATTTAAACAGAATGGATTAGATTTAAGTATTGATGAAGCAATTAATGAGTTTAAAAAATATTGTTAGTGTATGAGTAATAGTTCATGTATTTTATATCCTGAGGCTCCCAATGGGGAGCCTTCAAGGATGTATAAAAAGATGTTGGAAAAGCTGAAGGATAGACCTCTTACTAATTGGCTCTATGCCTCCTATACTGTATCTGATATGGCAGATAAGATGGATCAGGCTAATATAGAAAGAAATAGCCAGGGACAACATAATGCAGAAGATGTTTTGAAATTCCTTGACTTCAAGTCTATACAGGAAGATATTGGTAATCTTTCTACAGCAGAACTTCAGTTAGGAGCAGTAGATATTAACGGTAAGAGAGTTGATTTCTCTAATGCAGAAGATGCTTTAAAGAAGGCTGATGATTTCAATGATAATCATAAAGGACTTACTTCTATTGTAGTACAGCATGGTGACATCTATAACATCATTGTCTCAGAGAAGAACTCTAGGACACATACTTATGGAGATAGTGTTAAGAAGAACCTACAGGTGTGGGATGTTTATAAGCAGGTATTTAATGGTGTAGGTGTAGATATAACTGCTATTCCTCAGGAACTTCAAAGTGTATTCAATGCAATGAATACTGGTCTAGCACAATATCTCAAGAATCTTGCAGGAGTAGATATTAGTAATCTCTACAAGAAAGATGCTATGATTCTATTCTCCTTAAGTCCTAATTCTCCACATGTTCAAAGAGCTATCAATGCCTTTGGTTCCATTGAAAATGCAGCACAGGCTCTTAATGACTTTAACCATGGAGCAATAAACCTTACAGTTCCTCAACAGAGATTGTTACTGAGAGCTGTAGCTGATGCCAAGAAATACCAAGGTATAGATATGGATGATCTTATTACACAGGTTACACAGATAGGTAAGCATATCATTGCTTATAGTCCAGAGCAGGAAATTCAAGGTGAAATCCAAATGCTCAATAAGAAGTATAAGATTGATATCAATGAGATTCACAGAGCATCCTCTAAGATTAGAACTCTTTCTGATGCAGCAGCAGATGCTGCCATTACTCTTCAAAGGCAGATTAGACAGCTTGAAAAAGAAAAAGGCAATAATGCTGAAGGAAAGAGACTTGAAGGTGTACTTAATAAACTGATGAAGGAGTTGTCCAGTAAGAAGTATTACTCTGGAGTGTTAAACTTCCTAGGAGAAGCATCCTCTCAGATAACAGATATTGATACTATGCTTCAAGGTATTCCTCAAACTGGTACAGAGTTAGAGAAAGCTTTTGGTACTGCTAAGATTCTACAGGATGTAAAGTCCCTTAAAGAGCAATATTATCCCCTAGTATCTGCATTGGCAGATGAAAATCTTACCATTGATGAATCTATTGCCCAAACAGATATTGACAATATTCGTCAGACAGCTAAAGACTTGAAGGAATTCTTTGATAAAAAGGAAAAGATGCTTGATAACCTTACAGAAAGTACTATGACCAATCTTATGATAGAGATTGTAGGAACCACTACTCCTGATGGACAGTCTATGATTAATGCTATCAGAATGGCTGCTACAGATTCTACTATGTTTGATTGGTTATATAGTGTAGGCAGAGCATCAAATCCTATCATTGGTGCTATGGGTTCCATCATTAGGAATGCTCAGGATTCCAGAGATGCTACTATGAACAATATATCTCTTAGGATTCGTAGGGCTACAGATAAACTATATAAGGCAGGACATAATTCTGAATTTATGTATGAAGATGATGGCCACATAATTAGTGATATTGATTGGGGACTATATAAAGCTGCCAGGTCTGCTAAGATTAAATCTCTCTATGTTCAAGGATTCCAAGGCTTTGACTTAAAGCAAGCTATTGAAGACTGGGAAGACCAGAATACAGAAGACAGAGTTGTAGATAATACTAATGGTAGAACAGAAAGAGTACCTAATGACAGCTATAGAAAGATTAGTGATTTTCAGAAAGGTTGGACTCAGGAGCAAATTAATTACTATGATACCATGATGCAACTTAAAGGTGAGATTGGTTCTCTCCTACCAGCCTATGCTCAACATCAGTATCTTCCACCACAGGTAAGACGTAAATTCCTGGATGCAATGCATGATGCTAAGAACTTCAAGGATGTTGCTAAAGCAGTAAAAAATAAAGCTGAGAATTTCTACAAGATAAGAGAAGATGATGAAAACTATAATATGAATGGTATCATTGATGGTGATGAATACCAGATTACAGAAGGTGCATTTGATAACACTCCACTAAGACAGATTCCTATTTTCTTTGTCAATAGAGTTGAAGAGGGAGAACTTCTTAAGAACTTCTCAACTGGCATTGCAGCCCTTGCAGGTACAGCTGTTAATTATGATTCCATGAACCAGATAGCACAGGTAATTGAGTTTATTGGTGATTTTGTGAAGAATCAGAGTGCTAAGGATAAAGATCCTAAAGGTGATGTAGTACAGAATAAAGAGATAAGAGTATTCAAGGATCTTTGGAAAAGAGGAAAGAATACCAATACAACAGAACTCATTGAAGGTTTCATTGCTCAGCATATCTATGGTCAGAACAGAGACCCTAATGAAAACAAGACTTGGGCTAAGATGTTCAGTAATATCATTGCTTATACTTCTTTCAAGGGATTGGCAACCAATATCAAAGGCGCTGTTGCCAACTATCTTATGGGTGAGTTTCAGATGATGATTGAAGCTGGTGCAGGTGAATTCTATAACTTCAAGGATTATGCTTGGGCACACACTAAACTCTTTGGTAGTGCTGGTATTGGAGGAGAATTAGCAGAACTCCTTACTAACAATGTAAACCATAAGAGTGTACTTATGAGAGAACTATTTGACCCTCTTCAGGAAAACTTCTCTGAAAAGAGCCATACAAAATACTATAAAAGTATGTTCCGGCAATTAATCTCGCATGATTGTTCTTTCATAGGTTATTCATCTGGTGAGTATCTTATACACTATGTAAATATGTATGGTGTTCTCCATAATCAGAAAGTATTGTTGAATGGTAAGAAGATAAACTTATATGATGCCTTTGAAGTAGTTAATAAGCAGGATGGTAACTCTGAACTTCATCTAAAGACTGGAGTAACTGATCTTGATGGTAATGCTATAACAGATGCCTTCATTGATAAAGTAAGAAAGAAACTTCGTTATGCTAATCAATCTACTCATGGTGCCATGAATGATGAGGATAAAGGACTATTACATCAGAAGTGGTGGGGACGTGGTATAATGAACTTTAGACAATGGATGGTTGAGCACTACTCTAGGAGATTTAGAAAAAGACACTTTGATGCTTCTCTTGGAGAAGACAGAGAAGGATATTGGTATAGTTTATACAAAGGTCTTATCAATGATGATACCAAAGATACTTGGAATAGAGGTCAGAAGATAGATGCTATTGGACTCTTTATGAAAGACTTTTATACCTTTATGTTCAGATCACAGGTACAATGGCATAATCTTGATGATATGCAAAAGTATAATATCAAGAGAGTTAGGGCTGAAATGATGATGTATATCTGTCTGTTAGGTCTTGGCTTTGCTCTTGGAGACCCAGATAAACATAAAAGAGAGTTTTGGAGAAGATGGTGGATATATCAGACAAAGAGAGCTATTCTTGATACTGAGGCTTCAATGCCTCACCCAAGAGCACCTCAAAGTGCCTTAACTATCTTACAATCTCCTATGGCATCTGTAAATACTATGAGTTCACTATTATATGTATTTTATGGTTTAGTAAATGGAGATTTATTGGAAGAAGTTAAATCTGGACCTCATAAAGGGGAAAATAAATATTGGAGAAATGTCAAAAAGTATGATTTACCATTCTTTAAAGATTGGGAACAAATGCAGAAAATGGATACTGACGATGCAATATTTAAAGTATTTGACATAACTCCAAGTAATCATTAATAATAGGTAAAGGGGAGTTAATGCCCCTTTACTCTATTTCTAGCTCAACAGTTTCCCATGCTTTTACATTACCAGCATGAAGATAAAAATTGCCAGAAGCTACTTTACTTATATATAATTCATTCTTTCTTTTAGATATTTCTGATGCAGTTAGGATACCAAGTTGAGAGAAAAATCTAACATAAGTAATAGTTCCATCTTTTTTGATAAATCTACAAGAAGGTCTATAACCAGTTGCTTTTGTAGAGGTATCTACTTGCATATTAGGTCCATACTTTCTTGCAAAATCCAGAAGAGTCCAACTCTCTTCAAAGACATTATCTTTAGGTAGTACTTCATCATTAAAAACTATAGAAGATTTATTCTTACTTTTAAATACAAAATAGATAATGCACCCTACTACTAAAGGTATAGTAATAAGCCACATAATAAATAATTGCCAATAATCACGTCTTGCATCAGCTATTGCTATTAATACACTACTAGCATATATAGCATATACAACTATAAAAGGTATATATTTCTTCATATTATGTAATTTTAAAATATTAATATTCTATGTATAATAGTGCTTGGCAAGCTTATATTTACCACTCTGCACTTTCATAACTATCAACTCATCCTTCATATCAAGTAATTCTTTCTTAGTATGTTCTCCTAACTTAGAAGAAAAAGATACAAAGGTTCTAGTTTTACCTTTAGTAAACACACAACTTTTAAATAAGTCTCCTGTTTTGCCATTAGCATATTCCTTTACTTGCATCTTTGGTCCAAACTCACAAGTAAACTCATCTAAAGTCCAAATCTTAATCGAAGAAAAGTCATCTGATTCTGAAGTATCTTCTATATGTTTATCATCAGAAGGTACTTTTGTAGACTCTAAATCAACAGATACAAGAGAAGAACTATCTGCTATAGGTGGAAGAATATCATCTATAGATACCTCTTTATGTATCAAATACTTCTTAAGTACATTAAGAGCATCTTGCTTTAGTTCCTCTTGAGTCTTCAATCCTAGCTTCTTATTAGCAACAATATCCCATTTCAATATAGCTTCTATTGTAGCTAATACCAAAGTTTCTTTAGAACAAAACCAAAATTTAAACATTCCTTTTATAGCAGATAGGAATTCTCTATAATTAGGTACATACTTCTTTTGTAAGGATTTATCTATTATTCTACCTATTCTAGAAGAGGCAACAACAGCCTTCAAGACCTTCCTTGCATCATTTCTACTATGATCCTGACAGTAGAAATTCCATAGGAAATGTCTTCTAACCTCATATAAACTAAGAGGACTCTGACTATAATATTGATATAAAGAACACTTCATAAGCAATCTTTTTTATTATGATAACGTTCTTACTTTTAGATTATTGTATTATTCCTAAGAAAAATAATAGCTATTCTTAGTACTTTTCTTAATATCTTCTTAGTTATATATAATGTATATACCTTTGCAGAAAAGGATAGATATTGTTGATATGGGAATTTGTAAGATACCTTTTGAGAAATCAAGACCAAGACAGCATTATACCTCTAGAGGTAAGAGTAAGAAGACTTATGAAACAGAGGAAGAGGCTAATAAGTATATCTCTAAACATAAGTTATATGGAATGACATCCTATTTCTGTAGGGTGTGTAACAAATATCACATTGGACATTATGACATCCTTGAACAACAGTAAAGAATGTGTAAATAGTAAAGGTAATGTTAGAAAAAATCTCTAGTGTGATACAGGCAATCACAGAATTTCTAGGAGGATTCAGTAAACTAAATGAAGTAAAAGACCACTCAGTAAGTATCTTCTTCAAGATAATCCTCTGTACTTTAGTAGCTTTATTCCTAGGTAAGTTATTTCTTAGGGATGATTTATATGATTGGATAGTAAGTATTATAATGGAACCCAATCCCATAACCATTGGTGTTATTGTTGGGTTAGCTATGATACTATATTCCACGTATGCTCAGAAAAGAGTAATGAATGCTGTACTGACAGCTATGCAGGAACAGAAGAAAAAGGATAAACAAAAAGACAAGGAATGTTATGCTCAGACATCAAGGATAGAAGAAGAAGCCAATGAAATGACAGATTATCTTAGGGATGCTCTCCATTGTGATGTAGTAACCATTGAACTGATGCACAACACAGAAAAGTATATAGGAGGGTATCATAAGAGATTCTATGATGAGAGTTTCCCATCAGTAAATACAGCAGAGGGAGTAATATTCAACTATAAAGATTTCCAGTGTATTCCTACCAATCTCTTCCCTATCATTGGCTATATGCTGAAGACTAAGTTCAAGTGGTTCTCTAATATGAATGAAGTAACAGAAGTAGATGCTGGTTATGCTAGAATCCTTAAAGAGAATCAATGTACAGCTCTTGCTATGAGGGCAATGAAGACTTCCAAGGGTGAAGACTTAGGTATATTGAATGTTACTTGGAAAGAAGGACATGAGAACAGAATCCCAGAGATTAGTGTAATCCAGGAAAGAATGACAGAGATAGCATCTAAATTAGAAGTACTTCTTGATATGTCAGACTATGAATAAAAACAATGCACAATGAAAACAAGATTAGCAAAAAAGATTTTCAACAATAATAACTGTTATTGGATATACAAAAATATTGTAACAAATGATGTTAGATTTGCAAAAGCATGTAGGATTCTTAAAAGAAAAGCCAAGAAATTAGCTGCCTTAGCAAATGTTCCTCTTAGATGTTCAACTTGTGAATGGGAACATTGGATAGAAGAAGATGGTGATATCTATCGTGTTTGTCTAAAGAACTGCTTATGCTTTAATCATTGGGAACTAAGAAAGTCATAAAACCATCCAATTCTTTCCAATTCTTTAAACATTGGAAAGAAATGATATAGAAAAAGGTAGAAGGGAAACCTCCTACCTTTCTTTTTTCTACATGGTTTATGAATTATATATTTGGTTAACATAGGATAGCAAACCAGGAGTACTAGTGTCTACCAATCCTGCAAAAGGGGTGCTTTGACCTAGTAATCCCATAATAGTATTCATTCTCTTCAAGCCTTCAAGTCTCTCCTGCTGAGGATTATATACAGGCTCTTCAGAAGTAACTTCAGGTTTAGAGAATAAAGTCTCATCAATAGTAGGAGCTTTATAAAGAGTAGTAGGATCAACAGCCATACTGTCGGGAAACTGAATTTGAGGAATATTGATATTATCTATCATAGGACTAAGGTCTTCATAGTAAGCATATTCTGATGGGTCTATATGAGTACCTAATTTACCAGTTCCAGTAAAGGTAGTTCTATAATTACCACCAAACATTTCCCTCTCAGTATTTCTTCTAGTAGTTAATCCTCTTAATTCATTATCTCTCTTAGCCCACATAGACCTTTGAACATCTTCTTTACTAGCCTTACCTTTAGTATATGCAGTCAATGTAGGTACTACTCTCTCTTTAAGATTACCCATACCTACATTATAACCATAGGAATATAAGGCATCAAGCTGTTGATGAGATAATTTACTTCTTATCTCTTCAGGAATTACACGATTAAAGTCTTTAGCTTCAGCTTCAAAGCTTCTGTTGGTTTTCATAGAAGAACCTTCCCAATTAGAGATTCTCTTCTTGATACTTGCAGATGGCATATAACCACCTTTGGCAAACTCATTATAAGCACTCCTAATCTCTGGTAAGGTAGTAATACCATTAGCAACTGCTACTTTAATCATCTCAGCTTTATCTGTTAAAGATAGGCTATCCCAAGTATTATCAAGGTAACCTCCTTCATCATAAAACTTATGCTTAGGTACAAACTTAGGAGACTCAAATCTAGAAGGATTATAAATACTCTGCCTTCTAGAGTTAAAGAACTTATTATGATTTTTAGATCTAGAAGGTAATTTCCTTTGGTAGAAATCAGATACAGCCCTCTGCATATCTTCATTGGAGCCAGAGTAATAGGCATCTCTTATAACAGGATTCTTGACTATACTTTTAATACCATCTCCCCTATACAACATACCAAGAGCCATTGCTTTCTTCTCATCTGAAATTGGGATTCTGGTAATATAGGAGTTAGCTGTTTTCTTATTAAGTCTATCTTCAACATAATCAAGATGATTTTGTCTAAGCTTTCTTTCTTCTTCCTCAGACAGCCAATTACCTATCCTATTCTTGGCTACATTAAAAGCAGCATCATTTTTAATTATATCAACACCAAACCCTCTATTATTAGGGTCATAATCTTTTTCTGTAGGTTTGTACCATCTACCATTTCTATATCCAGTACTATCTGGATTTTCTATTGCTCGTATATATTGAGCTACTAATGAATCATCTTTTACTGGCATAATTTTACTCTCTTAATCGTTCTATAGAATCTTTCCTTGCTAATATACTGTCAGGCAATCCTGTAGCATCACTATCTCCATACCAATTATAAGCATCAGCTCTAATTTCTTTTTCTATAGAATCATAGTTTGGTAATCCAGAATAATCCCATACACTATCGGGAGCAATACACACTGTATCACTACTATCATTACTAGAAGTTCCTTGGTGAGAGCATTCTACACCAAGGAACATTATCATAGATAAATATACTAACTTCTTCATAACTCAATTTTTTTATGCAAAGATACAGAAACTATTCCTATATACCAAGTACTTAAAGCTATATTTAACCTTTCTTAGTTCCTTTATTCCATTCTGCTATCTGAGTAAAGAGTACATGACAGAGATATTCAACCATATAAGCTTCTGTTTCTCTATCATCTATTCCTCTAGTATCACAGATACATTGCATAGCATGAACCATTTCATGGATAATAACTTCCTTGGTTACAGTTTTTGGGGTACCATCAAAGATAATAAAGACATCCCTACCTCCTGTTAATCCTTCAATATCCAAAGTCATACCTGGAGGAAGAACCTTCTCTTCATCAAGATACTTCTGTATCTCTGAAGCAAAGTCTTTTGCCCATTCATTCTTCATACCTAAATCCTCAGATAGAACACTTTCAACCTCTTCATAAAGATATTCCTTAGAAGTAGTTGTCATTACTATTACCTCACTATAAAACATATCAATGGGTATGGCACAAGAACATATTTTATCTTTCTTCATATTAATCTACATCATCAAATATGGTTAACTCCTGACTACCTCTAGCCTTACTTTGTTCACTAAGTTCACTCTCTACTTTCCCCTGTAGATTCTGTAGAGAAGATACAATACCTTCTACATTCTTCAATGCAGAGGTAATGGAAGAAATTTGGTATTTAGGTTTACCCTTATCATCTTCCATATCTAAAATATCATCTCTCATCAAGAACTCACTTACTGTATGTGCAGCCTTCAATGCAGCATTAAGCAATTCCTGTGAAGGAGTTACTGTATGCTTCTTATATACTGCCATAGCTTCTTCCAATAAAGGGGATGGTTTAAAGTCTTTCTCCAGTCCTTCCTGCTCTATAATAGCCTTAGCTCTCTCTTCTTCATTAAGAATATAAGAGTAAGTACTTCTAGGATCCACCATAAAGTAAAGATAAGACATCTGTTTATAGAATTGCTCTTTTGAAGCACTTCTGTCTTGGTTAAACAGCTTCCTTATAGGCTTTATAAGTAAAGCTTCGTCAGCTACTTTCAGCTGAAAAGATTCTATAGTTATTAACTTCATTACTTCTACTCTTTATATATTATACACTTCTACTTCTTACTTGTACTCCTCTTGACAGATGCTTTAATCTGCTGCTCTTTAAGCCTGGCATCATCAGCTTGTGTTTTCTTATCAAGGGCAAGCTTCTCGTTAAACTGTCTAGCATTCTCTGAGAATTTATCTCTTTCAAGACTAAGCTTCTGTTCCATAGTCATTGCATCAGCACCACCCATTAATTGCAATCTATCAGCTTCTGCCTTACTATTAATCTGAGCAACCAACAAGTTGTTCTCCATTTCTTCCTGGAACATTCTATACTTAAGTTCTTGCTCTGCCTGAGCTTGCTGAGCCTGTTGCTGTAATTGAGCCTGTTGTATCTGAAGTTGCTGCTGCTGTTGCTGCATAGCTTCTTCTCGTCTCTGCTTCTCATTATTCTCAACCATCCTGGTCTTCTCAGCAGTACTCTTGGTGGTATATATCTTCATAATAGTAGAGAAGTCAAGAGACTGATTCTGAAGAGCAGCTTGAGCCAAGGTATCAATCTTCTGATTAAGTTCCTGAGTACCATTGCTATTATCTACTACTAGACCATAGTCACATTCAGCAAACTCATCACCATCTATCTCCATCAGTTTCTTACTTCCATCATCAAGGATATAATCAAACTTCTTCTTTCTACCTCTAAGAGCTATCTTAGCAGTTTCCAAGAAACATTCAAGCACTCTCTTCTTCACACTATCATGTACAGAGAAAAGAGTTTCAGTAATCATGGAAGATTGCAGGGTAGCTCTCTCTACTCCACCGACAGTCTCTCTATTGGAAATCTGACCTTCTCTCTGTTTGGAGATACCAGCCATCTCACCTACTTTACTGATAATCCACTCCAATAGATTAATATATTGCTGAATTTCATTACCCAAGGAAGCATCAATAACACCAGAAGAAGCATTGTTCATAGCACCAGCAAGCTTACCTGTTGCTACACCTATGTTACCTTCTTTAAAGCTATCCTCTACAGCAATGTTGTTTACATTAATATAATAGAGCCACTTATCTACATCCCATCCCTTAGGTACTTTGGCAAAGTCCATCCTTACTATCTTACCCATATTCTTCGCAAGAAGCTTAATAAGCTTATCATGGATAATGTCATAGAAGTAAGCATAAGGCTTCATTATATCTACAATAGAAAAAGGAATATCACCATTGGTACTATAGATACTACCAATGATACCAAAGTGACATCTTGAAGGATTGCTCAATCTATTATACTGAATAGGTCTAGGTCTCATATTTACATATATATCATTACCTATCTTAGTACCTTCCCATGCTTCATTAATCCAGAAGGTCTGCTCTTCCTCACCCTTTAAAGGGTCACAATGATAAGTCTCTGGATAGAAGTTAAATTCCTCCTCTCCTGTCTCTGGGTCATAGCTCTTTACTTTCTTTATCTGTCTCCTTGATTTCCAATAGACTCTCAATACTCTGATATTACCATTCATATCATAAGGTAAGTATGTTGTATCAATAGTATCATCAAAGAGACTAAGAGGATTGAAGATAGCATCACCAGCTGTAGTATCTATATTTATATTAGGTACAAAGCCATACCTGGCATCAATATTATCCAAGGAATCAGTATAGTTACCATTCATATTATTTGGAGTAGTCTCCAAGGATTCTATATCCTTCTTAGTAAGCTGATCATAATAAGTATCAATGATTCTACCTGGATTCCAATAATCTTCCAAGACAATCATATCAGCATCCTCAATCTTATTAGAATAGCCAGACTTAATAACCCTCATCTTCAAAGGATCAATCTTCTCTATATAAGGTTCTCCTCCTACAATATCACAGAGATATGCTTCTTCACCATGAGTATAAGCATCAACAAAGCCCTCATTGAAGAGCTGAGGAATATCTAGTTCCTTCATATAATGATTAAGCAAGAGATTACCTCTTACTTCTCTCTTATCCTGATACTCATAGGTAAAGTAGCCAGACTGCTTCTGTAGTTCCTGATTAAATTCATCCTCATTCATTGAGTCATCCATCATTAACTGCTGGAGTATCATATTTACCTGATTATTCTTCTCTTCTTCCATCTCTGATACAGCAGTAGGATTGGTAACTACTACTCTGAAATCAAACAATCTCCTTGATTCCTCACCTCTAAGCACTGCCAACTTAGAGTTAATGATAGGATAATGCTGTATACTGTCAGGAATAAAGGATGCATCAATACCATAAGGATTAAGGAATAGTTTCAAGTCACTCATGTGTATCTGACCATTTACCAAGTCTTTGTTTATCTTCATTGCAGCAACAGACTTTCTTGTCAAATGATAATGAAGTAAGCTATGGTTGTCTCCAAAATCCACGCATTTTTGCCTCCATACCTTTCCTTTCTTACTAAAGGATAACTGTTGTGATGGGAATCCACCTATTGCGTTACATGCCATATTTATATTTCTTTATTTTCTTTATTTGCAAAGATAACAAAAGAAGTAATCAATATAAGACATCTAACATTTTCCCTAATTCAATCTAAATCAACTGACTAACATAATATAAAAAGGAGAAGACTCTTTGTAGAATCTCCTCCTTAACACAAACAGTAAATCTTATGATGTAATATCTTTATACATGAAAGTATGCTCGTATATCAAACATACCATCTTTATCCTTTAGTTTATCTAAAGCAAGACAATGTATTGCCTTGAACATTTCCTCTCTAGGCATCTCAGAAAGGCTCTTACCTGCAATCTTAGCAATAGTACTAGCACTATCTGAGTAGATCATATTCATTGCAACATACATGGCCCACTTATTATAATAAGGTGAATCCTCTGTACGGAAATCCATATTCTCCATACATCTCTCCCATTCTGAAACATCCCAACCTCCAGAAGGTTCCATACCATTTACTATGGTTACAGCTTCCTTCTTAGACAGGTAGTTTTTCCAGTTGATAGCTTCCAATTTATCAAGATATTCCTGAGCAACATCTGGTCTCCATTCTATCATATCTTTAAACATACTCTTCATAGTATTACCAAAGACATGCATATTACTAGGGTCACTGGATGTACTCATCTTGGTATAGAGCTTATCAAACATATTCATTATTTCCTTCTGTTCCATATCTCTAAGTATTTATTATTCAACAAGCAGAGACTTCAATTCTAGGAAGTCATTCTCATTGAATGTGATAGTTTTCTTATTACCAAATATGATGTTAGTAAAGATGTTGTCTGGCAAGGTTATGGAAATTCTTCCCTTACCTACTACACCTTGAATCAATCCTATATCAAAGGTATTATCTTCAAGCCCTTTAAAGATTTCCATTACATCAGCAAATAAGGTATTGGTATTGATGTCCCCATTCTCATCTGCAAGAAACAGAGCTGCATTATCTATGCTCTGATTTATCTTTCCTTCATATTTGTTAAGAATGTTATGACATCCACGTTTAATATAAACTGAAGGCAAGGATAAAGTTGGATTATCACTTACCATTTCATCAATACGCCCTTTAAGCCAGGTATCTAAGCTACCAAGCATCTTTTCTTTAAGTGTAGGTATATTCATTTGGAGCCTCCTTTCTTATCTTGTTTCTTCATTGCTATAAAGTCTTTAAAAGTCATATCACTATAGTTAGTCATATATTCATTCCATAAAGCAGTCTTCTCTTCTTCGGCCTGCATAGCACTCTTCTTCAGTTTCTTGATAAGTGCCAGATGTTTATCCAAAGCTTCCTTACCATCCTTAGTCTGTTCAACAAGAGGTCTAATGATTCTAAGTTCTTCTCTCTGAAGAATATTAGCTACATCCTGATAACTCTCTACAAAGTCCTGATTCTGATTAAGATAGTTCTTCTGGGTATCTGTAAGACTATCCATTATCTTATCTATCTCATCCCATGTAGGTGTTTTGGATTGCTGAGGCTGCATATTGAAGTTACCCTTTTGCTTCTGTAGTTCTGCAAACTTCTGTGCCCACTCATTCATCTGACTGAGTGTATCCTGCTGACTTTGTTGTCCTCCTAATATAGGGTCTGACGTAAAATTCATACTAACATCTATTTAAAATTGATACTTAATTTAGAAAGGTGGAGATACCTTTGAATAGTATCTCCTACCAATCTTAATTTCTCTTTGTTCTTTTCCTAGAAGCTTTCTGCTTAGGCACCAGTGGTGGGAGTTGCACTACTCACACAGTTGCAGCCGTTATAGCTTCCATAGCCATTGACTACAGGAGTATTAGGCAATACAAGCTGACCTCTAATGCAGGTGCAGGTCTTCTTATCAGTATAATCCATCAACAGCTTATCCTGATATGGACGGATAGCCTTCAATACTGCTACTTCCTTATCAAGCTCATTGAACTTTGCTGCATACTTCTCATTAAGAGCATCAAAGCCATCACGCTGACTCTTGTAAAGGGAGAATCCCTGCTCTACCATAGCATCCTTCAAGTGATCATCAGCATCCCTCTGAGACTTATAGAGACCAAACTCTGCCTCTATACTTCTTCTGTTCTCTGCATCCAATGCACTTACAAAACCCTTCCACATACTGAACTTTTCATTGATGTCAGTATCTCGATGGTCATACATCTGCTGCTGAGTATTCAACTTCAAGGTGAACATATCAGTAATCAACTTCACCTCATCAGAGCACTCTTTCTGCATTACCTCAAGGGCAGTAGGTGCAGTATTACTTGCAGTCATACCACCATAGGTATTGATATTCACATTATCTGGCATACCATTACCAAGTGAACCAAAGATACTGCGACCACCATTACCAGTGAGCCAAGGCAATACACCAAGAGCAGTGCCTGCTATACCCAGACCAAGGGCAGTACCAGCCACACCTTTAGATGCATATTCATCCTTTTTGTTTTCGTAGACCTTCTTTTCTACTACTTTCTCATTTGTCATATCCATGATACAATCTGATTTAACAATTAACTATTAGATTTAAAAACACTTTGTAACCGATTACTGAGGCAAAGATATAACAAAAAAGCCTGAACAACAAACGTTGCTCAAGCTCTACACATAACATACTATATATTAACTCTTTACATTGAGCAACATCATATGCTTTAGTTGCTCAACATCATCACATTTCCACACTAAATTCTTTTGATGAACTATCTTCTTTCCTCTAGGAAGAACCCCTTTGAGAATCATTCTATCAAAAGTAGAGGTGCTGACTCCAAGTTCTTGACTAGCTTCAATCTTTGTAAGCCATCCTTTCTTGTCAATACTAGCTCCTCTTCTATCTAACTCATACTTAGACAGATTACAAAAATAAGCAATATCTGCCTTGGAGCAGTCACCATTGGTAATCATTTCTTTAAATCTATCTAAGGCACTACATAAAAACTGTTCTCTTAAATCCATCAGATAGGCTCCTTTTCAATTAAGTCAATAATATCATCACACATCTTGTCACTGGAAGGACTACTGGTGAACATACTTTTTGTTCTTCTCAAGAAATGAATCATAAAAAGCTTGATGCTCCTATAGATACTTTTCAGATGCTTCAAGCATAACCCAATGAGTTCCATAATGTAGATACATATAATACAGTAGATAAGGATGTAGTGAGTATCTACCATTTCATTGGTACAGAACCAAGAACCATAATACCATCTTTCCACATTAATAAATATAAAGTAGATATAGGGTACTCTAAAGAGGTTGCACCATCTGAAGAGATAAGTAGCTGGTACTAGCATTGCAGGTAAAACCAGATACAGTATAGTATATATCCAGGCTATACATACCTCATTAGCTGGTGAGTAATGCATCAGCTCATAGTTATTCTGGCTGAATACATAGAATATGTACCAGTGAGAAAACATGATACCAATGGGTACAAAGATTGCACTCCAATAGTAAAATTTCCAAATGACTTTTTCTATTACAGTAGGCATACTACTGCCTTTTCCACTTTCTTTCATTCTAAAGTCTCCTATTTCCTTTTAAGTTTAGTCTCTATTATTTTTTCTTAGATGCTACAAATTTAAGCTTTTCTGCACAAAAAACCTCAATTTGAGCAAAGTATTTCAGTTAAACTTTGTGAAAGGTTTTAAATTGATATATTTGTATGTAAAATATGGAGTAAAAGTATTAATCTGAAAGTAAAGAAGCATATATAAAGTAAAGAAAAAGAGTTTATTGCACTCAGTAAGTTCATTAGTTTGAATAATAATCATCATAAAAGAGGAAAGTACATCTTAGTAATTCATTAAATTTGCAAATAAAATTAAAATATAGAAGTTATGCCAATAAACAGACCACACGGATTACGAGGCTTACAGGGACTAGGAAGTCTTTCAAAAGCTCAGTATGATAGTTTTATAAATAAGAATATGGATTTGATTTCACAACATGGTTATGATCCTGTATATATCAATAATCTCTATTCCAACAAGCAGTTCATTGATAAGTATGGTATTGAAAAATTCAAAGCTATACCAGATATAGATATGCGCAATACCTTATATAAGGATGACATAGTTAACACAGAATTTACAAAATTATATAGTCCTATTAATGCTGATGGTACCAGAAATAACAATAAGGGGTTAGGAGCTGATTTTGAAAAATATAATCAGCTCTCAACTGATGCTAAACTTAAACTGATGGAGAGCAACTATCTCACTCCTTCAGAGTTTGAGAATGCATGGCAGAAAGATATTAATAAGTATGCAAAATATAAGGAAGCTACCAACAAAGGATTCTCTGGCTTTTTAAAGAATGCAGCCCAGTCTATGAATGTTACTGGAGGTCTTTATACTAATATTGATAATGACAACAATGAATTAGATAATGAAGCTCTTAAGAGAATCAAGAAAGATGCAAACAACAAGATTCTTCAGAATATCTATAATGATGATATAGATAATCATGCAAAGAACTTAGGTACTCAGGTATCCCAGACTTATCTCAATGATCCATATATTACAGAACTTAGTGATAAGCAGGTAAAAGAAGCTTTTGTACAGGCTATTACTCCTGGAAGTTATAAAGATAAGAATGGTATGACTAATATGGGTATATCTGAGTTTGCATCCCATTATGGTAATGGTTCTGAAAATCAGGTTACTTCAGAAATGAAGAACTTTAGCATTGATGATATGCGTCAGATACTTGCCAAGAAGAAAGTATATGAAGCTAACATGTCACCTGATATGGCAGCTACAGCTTTAAATAATGAAGCTAAGAGATATATCAAAGAGCACCAAGGTAGCCTTAAAAAATTTGGTTTATTTGCTAAAGATGTAGGTATTTCTGCTATGAGCTATTCTGCTGATAAATTGAATGGTATTGCAGAATTATATAGAGCTGGTCAGGATGCCTATGCTGAAAAGCCTATTGTAATGGTAGATGATAAGGGCAATGTTCTTGATCCTAATAAGACTAAAGTCATAAGAGATAGGCAGGGAGGTCTTCATTATAAGGATAATGAAGGAACACTCCATTCTGTCCATAAGATGCAGGTAGATTATACTACTCTTCATAATATGGGAAAAAATCCTGATGGTAGTGATATAAAGGGTGCCTTTGGTATTGACTGGATGACACTTAATCCTCAGTACTGGACTAGAGCTGAACAGTTTGGAACTCTCGATGAAAATGAACAGAAGCAATATGAGAAGATTGGAAGCAGCCCTTATAAGGTAGCTTATAATCCTAATGAAGATAGTGACCTTTGGTATGAGTCTTTTAAGATGATGTCTTTTGGTCTGGCAGATGCTGCTGCACAGGCTATTCCCTTTGGTATTGGTACTGTAGGTAAGGCATTGAGTACTGCCAGTAAAGTGGGTAAATTGGCTAGAGGCTTTGGTAAAGTCTTAGATACCACAGGTAAGTTACTTACAGCAGAGACTAAAGCAGGTCAGGTTGCTCAGGGAACAGCAGGTGCCTTAGGTATTGCCTATGCTTATAATAGAGGTACTTTCCAGGAGACACTTCAACAGAATCTAGCTAATGCAGAAGAAGCTGCAATGACTGCTAGTAGAAATGATATTTATAATCAGTATCATACTGATAAGAATTATAAAGCAAGTGTTGATAGACTTATCAAAGCTAGGGCAGTAGGATTGAAGGCTGAGTATATTGCTCAGATGCATAGAGATGGAGGTATGAAGATTGCTGATGAAAAAGCCCTTGATAAGATGCTCCATGCTAAAGCTCAGGAAGCAGTTCTTGGAGAATTGGTTCAAAATAGAACTAAGGAAAGAATGTCTTCCAAGGAATATGCTGACTTGCAGCAAAAAGCTATTGATGGTGCAGGAGATGCAGCATTTAATACTTTTTGGCCAGAAGCTATTAAGTATGGCTTTGTCAATACTATGGGGTATAGAAAATTCCTCTATACCAATCCTGCTGGATTATCAAAGAAAATGTCAACTACTCTTAAAGGATTAAAGGAGGTAACTACAGCAGAAGGTAGAAAGAGATTAACTACTGGTGCAAGTAAATTTCTTACTAGAGCAGATAAATGGAAAGAGTTTGGTAAAACTTTAGGCTCTCAGGCTTGGGGTGGATTCTGGACAAATGGTACTGATGATACGCAGGTAGATGCTGCTGAAAGAATCAATGAGGATAGTTTTAACAAGTATCTTCATTCCTATCAGAATGGTGAGGCTTTGGCTAACACCTATGGCTTTGCAGATGGTATTTACTCTTATATAAAAGGATTAAAGGATTCTATGGGTCAGGAGACTACATGGAATGCTGGTACTGTAGGTGCATTAGGTAGTATAGTAAACTTCACTCCAAACTTTGCTAACCTTGCAAGACTAGCTACAAAGGAAGGTAGAGAAGCTTATAAGAATAACTTTAGACGTGAGATAGAAAGAGATGAAAATGGTAATCCTTTGAAGAATGAAGATGGTTCTGTCAAGTATAAAGACATTGGCAAATGGAATGACTGGAGAGGACAAATGAACTATTTCATTCAGAATGGTGTACTTAATACCTACTATGGCAAGAAACAGGCAGAAAGAGATTTAAGAAGTCATGCTGACTATGTAAATAATCTCCTGGATGAATATAATGACTTTGTAGATATTGAGCACTTGATAGCTTCGAATATTGCCTCAGAGAATGTGGAGAGCTTAGGAGATCAGAAGACTATGGATTTTATTAAGGCTCTTCATGCAGTCAATACCTTAGATAAATTAGGTGAAGATTCTAATGATCCAACTACTATGTCTTCTGTAGTACAGAATGCTAAGACATTGATAGAAAAAGCTTCTCAGCTTAACCTTGAGGAAGGTAAGAATCCATTTAGTGAAGAAGAGATTTCCAATCTTCTCTCTCAATATTATGCTTCTCACCCAGATATAGAGCAGGATGAATATACTTCTCAGAAGGCTTTATATGAAATTACCCAGAATGCTCAGAAGCTACAGAAGGCATCAGAAGCTTTTAATAAGGCAGAAAATGAGATTCAGAAGATTGAGAAGAATAATGGTATTTCAATATCTCCAGAGGTTAGAACCAAGATGAAAGTACAGCAGGCTCTTAATGGGCATTGGGAAGAAAGAAGAGAGAAAATGCAATCTGAGATAGATGATTCCTCTTCTATGGATACTCCTAAAGATGCAAGAATTAATGTTGCCAGTGTTGGTGGAGTAAAGAATGCTCAATCCTTAGTGAAAATTTATGATAAACAGAAAGCTGAAATAGAGAAGGAACTTGAAGAACAGAAGAAGAAAACAGAATCTCTTGATAAAGAATATGTTAAAGCAATAGATGAAAGTAAGCAAGCTAGAAGAGAAGGAAATAGTGACGCTATTCTTACAACACAGAATAAGCAGAAAGATGCTAAAGCAAAACTTGATGCATCTAAGGAGCAGGAAAGCTATTTGGAAGATTTAATCTCTAGAACTTCTATAAAGAGTAATGAGCTTCAAGCTAGTATGAGAGATTTAGAAACTGATGCCTTTAAAGATTCTAAAGATAAAGTTCTTACTGCTGATGAAATCTTCTCTTTGGATCCTGTAACTAGGGCTAGAATGATGAAGCCTGAGAATAGAGATTTGTATAGTAAAGAGCAACAAAGAGAGATTGAGAAGTTGGAAAAGAGACTTCTTATGAAAGATGCTGATGCTCTTCAGAAAGTACAGGATATTGCTTTATTAACTCAAAGGATAGATGCTAATCAAGATGCCTATAGTAGAATGGCTAGGAATCCAGAAGCTGCTGCTGTAGAGTTAGAAGCTCAAAGAGCACAGGCTGCTGAAGCTGCATATAAACTGATTAATCAGAGAAATGCAGAGACCATAGTAGACTATATCAATGAGTTTGATGAAGGTATGAAAGGTCATACTGATATTACAGAAGAAGCAAAGAATCAGTTTATCTTTAAGACCCTCAAAAAGCTTAACTCTACCCTACTTGATATTATTGATGAAGACACATTGCTTCCACAATATCAGCAACAAGTAGCAGACGCTAAGGAATGGGGAAAGACTGTAGATGATATAATGGCTGTAATTTCTCAATCTGACAGAGATGATACCTGGAAAGAGAATACTCTTAAGAACATTGATACTATTGTTGAGAACTCCAATAATAAAGCTGAAATAATGGCTAGTCTTGAAAAGGTTATTGATGATGTTAATAACCCAGATGTTACCAGTAGCCTAGATTATGTTCTCAATGGTCTTGAAAGCTTAGGTTATCAAAGAGATGCTACGACCTTAGAGAATAGAAAACAGAGAAAGACTAGGGAAGCAGAAGAAAAGAAA
>ERZ1035051.59-NODE-59-length-48755-cov-37.154579_pt1 | contig 48755 bp, 44 predicted proteins | sample MGYA00520586_ERZ1035051 | MGnify/ENA primary metagenome ERZ1035051 (study PRJEB33766, sample SAMN09781692) | gut metagenome | biome: gut microbiome | host: Homo sapiens | place: Madagascar | study: EMG produced TPA metagenomics assembly of the PRJNA485056 data set...
GGGTGGTAATGGTGATAGAACTTTGTTTCTTGGCAGGAAAGATTGTCAAGGATGCGAGGGCGAAGAAAGAAAAGAAATAACATTGCACAAAATCCAATTCTTATTAAATGCGAAAACAAACTGATGGTGGCGAGGTAATATTTTTGCCACTATCAGTTTTTTATATAGTGTTAGACTGATGAAAAACTTTTAAACCACAAATTAAATGTTCTTGTTCCTATACGAATTCTTCGTTCAACGTCTTTGAACCGACATTCAACGTCTTTGAACCGCCGTTCAGCGTCTTTGAACCGACATTCAACGTCTTTGAACGGAGATTTCTGTTAGGCTCAAAAACATTTCTATTTAGTAAAAGCAACAAAAAGTGGTGAGAAAGTTTGGAATTCTCACCAAAAGACCTTACCTTTGTTCCCGATTTTAACTCCCAATTAAAATGAATGCCTTATGAATAGACAAAATCTATCTTCCAAAGTAAGGATCTCGTGCATTGGCAGCTGATAGGTAATATGATGAAAAAAAATAAAATTAAAAATAATGTCAACAGAACAAAAGAAAATTACAGACAGAAAGTATTTCGTACCTTTTGTATTAATCACGTCGCTCTTCTTCTTGTGGGGCTTCGCTCGTGCCATTTTGGATGTGCTCAACAAGCATTTCCAGAATGCTTTGCATATTAGTATTACGCATTCTTCGCTGATTCAGGTAACCACTTATTTGGGTTATTTCCTGATGGCGATTCCGGCAGGTGTCTTTATTAATCGGTATGGGTATCGCCGTGGAGTCGTATTCGGATTGATTCTTTTCGGAGCAGGTTCCTTGCTGTTTATTCCTGGCGCAGCGATGGGCAGTTTTTCTGCTTTTCTGCTATGTTTGTTTATCATCGGTTGTGGTCTTGTCTTTCTTGAGACAGCTGCCAATCCGTATGTTACAGAATTGGGTGCCAAGGAAACGGCAACGAGTCGTCTGAATCTTTCGCAGTCATTTAATGGTTTAGGAAGTCTTTTCGCTACCTTTTGCGTCGGTCAGTTTCTGTTCAATAATACAGAAGAAGGCGGTAATGTAGTGGTGCCTTATACCATATTGGGTATTCTCGTGCTATTGATAGCGCTCGTCTTTTCGCGTGTTCATTTGCCAGAAATAAAGCATGAAGTAACTGCCGAGGATGAGGCTAAGGGTAGTAATATCGGCAAACTCTTTGCGCATCATGGTATGTTTGTCTTCGGTCTGTTGGCACTTTTATGCTATGAGATTGCAGAAATTTCCATCAATTCCTATTTCATCAATTTCGTAACAGGAATGCGCTGGATGGATGACCGTACTGCATCTCTGGTGCTGACTGTAGCTTTGGGATTCTTTATGGTGGGACGTTTCTTAGGCAGTTGGATTATGCGCCGGGTGGCAGCCACTACGATGTTGCTCATCTGTGCAGCTGGTAGTGTTGTCTGTATCGGTTTGGTGCTTTGTGATTTAGGGATTGTTTCCTTAGTCGCATTGGTAGGCAACTATCTTTTTGAAGCGATTATGTTTCCTACGATATTTGCCATTGCTTTGACAGGTTTGGGCAATCTTACCAAATCAGCATCTTCCTTGCTGATGATGACCCCGATAGGTGGCTGTGGCTTCCTGCTGATGGGTCTGATAGCCGACACTACTCATGTTACTTTGCCATTTATCGTACCATTTATCAGTTTTGTAATAGTATTAGCTTTTGCAGTTCGTGAATACAAAATTGCTCAAAAGAGCTAAAATTGCTATCTGTATTTAGCAAAACATTAGAAAATTCGCATCAAAAAGTAAGAATTAACTTTTTTAACTCGTTTGAAATACGAAAAAGCAAGTTAACATTTTGCCGTGTCAAAAGAAAAAAGTAAATTTGCACTCGTTTAAGGGAAGTGTTTGGTAAGAGTGCTTTACCTTATTAATTATAGTATAGAAGAATGTTTCATTAAAATAATAAATTAAATATTATGGCAGTAGATTACAAGAAAATCGGTCTTGTGAACACTAAGGACATGTTTGCAAGAGCTATCAAGGGCGGTTGGGCCGTTCCTGCTTTCAACTTCAACAACTTGGAGCAGCTCCAGGCTATCATCCAGGCTTCTTCAAACTTGAAGTCACCAGTTATCCTTCAGGTATCTAAGGGTGCTCGCAAGTATGCTAACCCTACATTGCTCCGCTACTTGGCAGAGGGTGCTGTAGAGTATGCTAAGGAGTTGGGTTGCAACCATCCTGAGATCGTTCTCCACCTCGATCACGGTGATAGCTTCGAGACATGTAAGAGCTGTGTAGACTTCGGCTTCTCTTCTGTAATGATCGACGGTTCTGCACTTCCATACGAGGAGAACATTGCATTGACAAAGAAGGTTGTTGACTACGCTCATCAGTTCGGTGTAACTGTAGAGGGTGAGCTCGGTGTCCTCGCTGGTGTTGAGGATGACGTAGTTGCTGAGGAGTCTCACTATACAAAGCCTGAGGAGGTTGTTGATTTCGCTACACGTACAGGTGTTGATTCATTGGCTATCTCTATCGGTACTTCTCACGGTGCTTACAAGTTCAAGCCAGAGCAGTGCACACGTGACCCTAAGACTGGTCACCTCGTTCCTCCTCCATTGGCATTCGATGTTTTGGAGGCAGTAGAAAAGCAGCTTCCTGGTTTCCCTATCGTTCTCCACGGTTCTTCTTCAGTTCCTCAGGAGTATGTTGATATCATCAACAAGTACGGAGGCAAGTTGCCAGATGCAGTTGGTATCCCAGAGGAGCAGTTGACAAAGGCTTCTAAGAGCGCAGTTTGCAAGATCAATATCGACTCTGACTCTCGTCTTGCTTTCACAGCTGGTGTTCGTGAGACATTTGCTGAGCACCCAGAGTACTTCGACCCACGTCAGTACTGCGGTAAGGCTCGTGAGTACATGGTTGATCTCTATAGCCACAAGATCAAGGATGTTCTTCATTCTGACAATAAGTTGGCTAACCTCGACTAATTCGAGATTTTTCAATCTAAGATATGAGAGTGGAATCCGAAAGGCTTCCACTCTTTTTTTGCTTTTTATAGGCTGACTCTTGATAGGCAGACTGTATTCTTAATAGGTTGCCACCCTATATTGGCAGGCTATTTTCTTGAAAGTTCAAGATTGTGAGAAATGCTGATGGTGGTCTTTTGTTTTAAAAAGGTGTACTTTTTGTTTTAAATCAGTTTGTTATAAACTATATTAATATCCGTTAGTATAGTTTAACGGTATTCGCTCTTATTTTTCAAGAAAGATTTCATATTTTTGCACCCGAAAGAAATACTTTGCTTGGGCAAGTATGCTTTTATTCTTATATAATATCATTGTACTGGTAGAAGATGACGACAGCGTTTGGAGTAACGCAATTTAACTAAAGACATAAGTGTAAAGTAACTAAAGACAATATATAATGATTAAACAAAAATAAACAAGCAATAAATAGAATACAAGTAAATGATATTAGATTATGAGAAAAATTTCAATGATGCCGATTTTGGTATTGGCAATGGCATTGGGCTTTGTAAGCTGCAGTGCAAGTGATGATGGAGTAAACGATGGAATGCTTGGTCAACAGACCACTACATTCATGCCTTCGTTCTCAATGTTGAGTTACACACAGTCTGCAAGTACACCTATCCTACAGGATGGTAGCAACAGCGCTGAAATGGAAGAGAAGCTTGTCTGCAAGATTCTGCCAGGTGGAAAGTTGATGCTGACTCACAAGAATGTTGTTTTTGATGATGCTGTAAGCATTAAGATGGAAACAACTTTGGTGGGCAACAAGTTGATTGTCACAGAGAATGCTGACTATGGAGTGTCTGGCAACTATGGCTACTATACTCTGAATACTACAGTAGGTACGCTGAAAGATGGTAACTATACGATTGTTGTCATGCGCAACCAGAATGTGAGAGCAGAGTTCCAGATGTCTTACGATTCATCTAAGGCCAAGAACCAATAATTGTATTTCCGACGACCAGTTTAAATTTTATTTTTTGTTAATTTCACTGATTAATAGCTCAGGTGAACAGTCCTTTAGTATAACCTTATTATTCTTGTCCAACAGATAAATGGTTGGCATAGCGCGTAAGCTATATAAATCACTGATTTTATCATCTGCATGAATTCTTAGGAGTTGGATATCCTCCGGTATGGTCTGTTTGTTGAGCCATGCAGTAATCTTATGACAATTCTCGCAGTCAGGATCATAGAAATAGAGAATTACTTTCTGATTCTTATATTCGTTCAACTGATGTCCCATTCCTTTTTCATCCTTCCATTTGAAGTCAATAGCTGTATTGCCGGGCAGGTTTTTATTGGTCTGCTTGTATTTAAAAGTCCATCTTTCTTTTTCCACATCATCTATGCATGGTGAGGCTATTATATCTTTTATGAAAAGGAGGTATGTGTGGTCGTTCCTCATAGGCGACTTCGGATTACCCAGATAGTGTTCGATGAGGCTCTCGAATTTGTCTTTACTCTTCTGGCTCCCAAAAGCTTTTGAAGCAAAGATATGCACACTCTGCTCTGCGGTAGTTGGAGTAAAATGAGGAATGAGATCGATGAAATTGACAAATCCTTGTTCTGAGATATTGGCATTGCTAAGTTGCAAGGTATCCTTGAAGTCAAAATTGTCCCAATAATGGAGACCCAGATAATTGAGCCGTTGTTCTACGGATTTGAGAGAGTCGGGCATCACAGGATAGACAAACGAGCGGTTTTGTCCGATAGCTTGCAGAATGTTCAATGAGAACACCAATGCGGTGATAATAATAATTCGATATCTCATAAGCCAATTCTTTTTTGCAAAGTTAAATAATAAATCTGAAAAAGGCAACAAAAATGTGCAGTTTTTCAAAAAATGAATGTCGTGGAGCTATAGAAGGTGAGTTCAACTCGGCAACTATATCTCCGACGACCAGTTTAAATAGTTTTCGCTATTTGGTGTTCTTAGTAAAAGTAAATGATATTTAATGATTCTGTAAAATCCGTTGTTTTTATCTATATGTAAAAGTAATTTCTTTAGCCTTTGTCTTTACGTTTGCTGCGTTTATATAGCCTCCGTTGTAGTAGCTGGCTTTCACATAGAACTTACCCGGAGTACCGGATGTGTTGACTCTCATGTTCTTGATGGTAATGGTCTGTGTCGTACCCACTACGCTGGCAGATTCATATTTCACAACAAACCAGTTGTTCCATCCTTTTCCTCCATCTACTTCCGCAGTAGAACCAACTTCTATACCGCAATTCTGCGGATTGATATCATTAGAAGCGATTTTGATTTCTATTGGAAGCAATTCCTTCGGATAGTTAGCCGGAATCTTGAATTTCAGTTGTGCTGTGGCGCTGATGCCCTTACCCATCGTAGCAGGGAACTCAAACTCATATTCCATATTCTTGATGGTATAGATGTGGATATTCCTGCTCAGACCATGCTTCTTGTCCAACAGTCGGATGATTCCTTCCTTCATGGAATTATCAATGGTGCTCAATGTATAATGAATGCTTCCTTCGCCATTATTGAATGTAATGACAGGAGTCACATTGATAGCACAATTGGTATTCTTCATCCAAATTGCTTCAAAGTCATTTGTGGTAATGTCGGTATCGCCAGCATACTTGAAGGAAATACTTTGTGCTGCAGTAGCTCCCTCGTTCAAGAGAATATAGGTGCCATTTGTGATACTGAGGGTATATTTTCCGTCAGAAACTTCTGGTACAATGTCTTCTACTACAATCCAAGGGTTGTTGGCTGGTGTTCCATTTACTGCTGCATCAAAGCTGTCATAGCCCAATGAAGCATCCAGTTTCTTCACCTTAATCTTATAGATATGGTTTCGCTTGATGCGGTAGAGCTGGTTGTCCTTGTCCTGCAAAAGCACGAGGAAACGTTTATGGGTACCGTTCTTGTAAGTTGCCCAGAGAATAACCTTCAGCGGTTTGCTGGCATCATTGCGATTCTCAAAGGTATAGGCGATATTCTCCATCTGTCCCTCAGAACCCTGGTATGTCTTCTGGTCTTTGGTAGGAGTGATATAATCGGGGTTCCATACTGCCATCTCATGGGTGTCAGGGAAGGTGAGGTCTGTCTTGAATGGAGCAATCGTACCGTGTTCCTGACCATCGTAGATAGATACTATCACCTTTTCAATTTCGTTAGCCACCTCGTCTTCCAGTTCAACCTTCACCTTGGCTCTGTCTCTGATGAGATGTATCACAGGCTTGTCGGCTCCACCATTGAGGAAAGCTTTCATCTCCTCCGGCGTATTTTTCTTGACATATCCCCAATAGACGATTTTTTGAGCCTGGTCTTCTCCAGCGCTTGATTCGAATGAAGTCATGAGCATATTCTCATGCATTCCGATCCATTTAGGAGATTGGGTGATGTCCAACGTAGCATTGGCAACAAAGTGGATTCTTGCGGTAGAATTTGGTATTGTAGCCTTGATGCCTTTCGGATTGCTGCTGCCGTTTTCCAGGATATCTCCTTTAGGCGTTGTTTCAAGCGTAAGATCTTTTGCAAGTCCTAAGAAGAAACCGTCCTTGTCGAAGCAGAAAAGCTGGATGTCTTCTGCCCGGTCAATACCTTCATTACCGTATGTCTGACTTCTGGTTATGGTCTGGTTCTCCTCATAGCTCGGAATACCAACATAAGTGGTAATGGTATATTCGTTTCCTTGTTTTTCCCAAAGCTCAGAAGGACCATTCTCAACCATGTCGTTTGTGCAGGCTGTCAGCATAGCCAACAGTCCTGCAATCATACTCATATAATATTTTAAATGTTTCATAATAGTGCCTCCTTTGTGATGGTTTATTCTTTCTTGTTTTCTAATGCAGTTACCTCTTCAGGTGTAAGGTCGCGGACGCAGCGTACGAATCCTTCATCAGAACCATTCGAATTTGCTGTTACCAGCTTTCCACTCAAAGACCAATATGAATAGCCTCTAAGAACTTCTGTTACGACATCCTGACCAGATTTGTATTGGTAGTTTACAATCACTTTGATTTCCGATTCCGTAGGAAGTCGCCAATTGTCATAACGGGTTCCGTCAGTTCCTACTTCTACATAGTCATCACAGTGCTTGGATGCTTTGTCTCCTTTGCTGAAACTGAGTACGGTCCCGAGCTGAGATGCCAGAGCAAAAGCAGGTGATACTACGTCTTCTGAAGACAACTTTGTGGTCGGATTGATGTTGTTTACATGCCCAATCGTATAGTCTCCGTTGGTGTGCGTAATTTGAACCACATACATGTTGTTGTTAGATTGGTCTTTTCTGGATTTACTTAGAGTGGCTTTGTATGCTTTTTTGCTACCAGCATCTTTGTATTCCCAAATATATGTGCCTTCAGTGGTATCTGACCACCAACCATTATATTCCTCTACTTTACCATAGGTATAAACCTTTGCCGTGAAGTTATCATCATATGATGTCTTCTTGATTTCGTGGGTACTTTGATGTTCTTGCCAATCAATCCATCCGTCCAGACTCTTGGTAGAGTACCATCCTGCAATGGCCTGTATGTACTCCAATGGATATTGCTTGATGGTTACCTGTTCTGTCTTCTTGTTTTCTCCTTCACCGCAGGATATGGTAAACTTGATGTATTTTACGGTCAACGGAACAAATTCTTTAGCTTGGATATTGACGATACCCTGGTCTTTCTTCTCAGTATGACCATTGGCGAAATTCAGACTGATTTGTGGATAAGTACTTCCTGGCTCAACCATCTTCTTTGCGCCGTTCTTATCGTAATAATAAACTTCGTCTATTTGGACAGTACAAGCATCGGAAGCATAGAATTGGATCGTCTTGTTATCCACTTTCTCATTTCTCATGATATGGAAGGTAGGGGTAACCAGAAGATAACTATGCTTATCGGCATTAATAACGGTTTCTTCGCCTTCTGTCCATTTCATCACGTCGTATTGGATATCCGCCTGGGTTCCATAGACGATTTCTGTACTGCTGCCACGATTGGTAATGTTGGCATTGACGGTATAGATATAGTTGCGTTTCAACTCTGTTTCGTTGATGTCACGTACTGGTATGCTATAGAAGTTGTCTGTGGTTTCGCCAACGGCTCCTTCTCCTTCAGCATCTTCTGAAATCTTGGTCAGCGGTACTTTCACGATCAACTTAGGCATCTGCTCCGTATTGTCCCATTGGGTAGCATAGCTGTAGGTGGTAATGGTAAAGTTTCCGTTTTCACCCATAGCACTTTCGTAAGTTCCACTCATATTGCCCAAAGTCTTGGCAGAGTTCTCGCCGAAGAATGTGGTAGCAGTATTGTAGTTCTGGAAATTCCAGCTTGGATTGCCAACAGTGTATCCAGGCACATTGATGTTGAGCTTTACCAGGATTTTAGCTGCTGCACGGCAGAGACTGGTTTGAATGGTCTGGCGGGCAGCTGTTGTTACGAGATAATCGGTCGTGCTGCTCATCAGGAAATTCTTGCCAGGATTGGTATTCGTCTGGTATGGTTTCCAGATGTCTGCATCCGTCTGGGTCTTTCCTGCTAATTCGCTCAGAACATTGATGCCTTGCAGTGATTCCTTGGCATTGGCAATGGTAACAACCTGGTAAGTTTCATTTTCTACCAGCTGGTTCTTGTCTTTCCAGTTGCCCTGGTCCAAAGTAGCAGTAGTACCTTGAGTCATGCTTGGCAACGTCTTGCCCAACTTGAGCGTTGCGTCGGCTTTACCAAAGATTTTCACATCGAGTTTATCCAACTTAGCCTCGTTGAGGCTCATGTCGGATGCAACTCTTGTCTTGGCATCAGTCACCTGTGGATAAATGCTGAGGCTCTCTTCCATTCCGATCGTATCGTTGAAGGCATCTTCCCCAGCGCACCCGGATAAGAGTACGCCCATGATGAAGGTCAGCATTGCTTTCCAGGTTCTGTTATATTGATAATTGATCTTCATGATGGTGTCATTTTAAATGTTACTTCACTTGAACAAAACTGATTTCCGTAGAGGTTCCTGGCAATTTTTCTTCGCCTTCACCCACGTTGATGAGTGCTTTGTTGCTTGGAACAATCGTCAAGAAGACATTTGCATGATAGTTGTGTGGATTTGCCATATCAAGAATCTTCTTAGGCACTACATAGAAGCTGATGGTTTCCTTGTTGCCGTTGCCTTCCAAGGTGTTCTTGATTTCTCCACTTTCGTCTCCCGCTATTACAAATCCGAAGACTGGATTGTTGCTCTGGAGAATCCATTTCCTGCCACCTGTATAGATGTTTTCGAAGGTAATCTTCGGTCCCCAGGTAGGCTCATTGAAAGCTACCTGTATGCCTCCGTCATGGGTTTGATAATCGCCTTCTACGACGGTATGGATTTCTACCTTATCTACATAGTTGTACTTTCCGCCATCTTCCCAGTCGAGTACGGTAGGGTTGATTTGCAACTTGCCGCCTTCGAGGAAGTATGCATAGACTACCAACTCGTGGTTGCGTGCTGCAGGCTTCATGTTGGAAGGTATCGTGAAGGTGGTACTTTGCTCTGGAGAGTCCTCACTCAGTTTGAAATAAATTCTACCAGTGATAGGTCGGTTGCTCTCTCTGAGATAAGTACGGTGCTGGGATACGAAGTTGGCTCCATCCAGACGCGTCATGTATTCAGCTGCTTTTTCACTGCTTCCTCTGTGGAATGTTGTTGGGTCTGCAACACTGGTAATGTATCTGTTGGAAACTCCTCCGAGCGTCACCTTTGAGTGTACGTAAGTGGTAGTTCCATTATACTGGGTGGAGATGAGTCCGGCAGTCTCGCGGTATGCATAGGTGGTTGCATCAGGGAAGACATAACTGGCTTGTGGTATGATATCCTCGTCCAGTTCTATCTTGGTGATCAATGCCTCTTCTGTTCCTCCATCAGCCTTTCTTGCGAAGAAGAAGTGTAACTTAGAAACGGCTCTTACCAACGGAATGATTACGCTCTTGGCTGCAGCAGCAGTTTCTGTATCTGCCACATGGTCTGCTACAGAGATATGGGTGATGACTCTTGACAGTGGAAGTCCTGTAGCAGGAACTTCTGTCGCCTGAGCTTTACCTTCACCGTTGATGCCGAACTGACTCTTGATGACCATTTCCTTCAACTGCTTGCGAGTCAACATCTTGTTGGCAGTATTATCTGGGAAAATACCCTCGATGCTTTCCGCATTTGCCAGAATGAAAAGGTCGAGATTCTCAAGTTCGTTTCCTCCAGATTTGCGAGGAATTTTCATGCTTACTGTCTTTACGGCAGTTTCGCCGTTGACAGGAGTGGTGAGAATTTCTTCTCTATAGCTTACTGCGATGGCATCATCACCTGTAGAGTTGGAATTGAAAGCCCAAACTCTGATGCTGTGGATGCTGCTTTCCGTAGCAGGATTGGCTGGGTTGCTGTCGAAGTCATCAGCTCTACTCATCGCCGCCCTTGACTCGGTAGGAGAGGAAGTCAGAAAACTGAGATTCAAATAGGTCTCGCTGTCGTCATTGGCAGTGCCTGGACCATAATCGTCATAGACGCATGATGTGAAGACGCTGATGGCTAAAAGCGAGAGTAGCAATGCCGTGAGTGCCATCAAGAAGGTCTTGATTCGATTCCTTCTTTCGTATAATTTAATGAAGTCATTCATAGCGTCCTCCTTTCTTTATTGATTATTACCTAATTCTGTATCTTTGATATTGACATTCCAACCATTGACATTCACCTTGGTGATCATGTTGTAATCTCTCTTGTCCGATACGTAGAACATCAGAACGTAATGGTCTTCACGGTCCAGATATTCCTGATCATCCCAATTCGGGTTTACCTTTTCACCGCAAAGGGCAAGGAACCAAGGGAGAGAATGATTGAATAATTCTATAGGATGATCCTTATCGCGCAGGTCGGTGATAATGATGCGCTTGTCATCATAATTGTTTTTGTCACCATCCCTTACGGCACGTCTGTCATTCTGTCTTTCGAACATACGAGAAGATGAGAGATCGTAAATCAAGGCCTGATCTACAGGTTCTTCATTCACCTCGGTATGTGCACCGTCATAGTTTGCTCTGCGCTCCATGTTGTATGGCAAGTAGGTGATTCCTTCGTTCTTCACTTTCTCTCCATTGTGATCGAGCCATGCTGCAGAACCTTCGATGCGAACGTCGAAATTCTCAGGTTTGAAATCCGCCTGATCGTTCTCGTAAGGGAGCAATACGATGCGGTAAGTCTTGGTACATTTCATTAAGCTGAGTGTAGAAGTCACTACTGTACCTTCGTTTCCATTTTGGTTCAGCCGCTGGAAGTCCACCTGGGTCTTTGCGGTGTATAAGGCTGCAAACTCCTTGTCGTTCTTGATTTCTTCGCCATTGTCCTTACCCATCCTTTCGGTCAGGTCGTCAATGGTAGAAACGCCCGGTGTAAGAGAAGCAAAACTGAACTCCATCTCGTCATCTTCTGCTCTTGACATCACCTGACGGTCGCGAGCCAGACATACGAAGGTATATTTCCCATCCTTCAGACCCGTAATTTCCATCGTGTGTCCAGTTTCAAACTTTTCTCGGCTTTCGATATAAGAGTCAAAGAATTTGCCGTTTTCATCAAAGGCATAAACGTTGATATTCTTAACTTCAGCGGCGAAAGCGTCAGCTTGTTTCACGTTATATGTATAGTCGAACTGGAGAGCCACTTTACTTATTGCAGGCGGGCAGTCGTCCATGTCTTCCTTGATGCAAGAAGACATTGTGGTTAGTGCTATGGCTGAGAAACATACCAATTTAAACCAGTTGTTGTTGATGAATTTTGCCATATCGTTAAATCTTTATATTGTTAATATTCTTAGAAAAGTTCTCTTGAGTTATCTGGAGTGCCCTGCTTTTAGGGTAGGGCATCGTTGATTTCGTCTTTGGGGTGCTTTACTGGAAGCACTGGGTAATCCCATCTTTCTGTGGGTTGTCCCATCTTTCGGATGGAGGAGGTAGTAGGGGGTGAGTTTTATATCACTGTCTTATGGAGGCTTCGTTCTTGATTCTTTGGAGGAAATCTTTCGGAGGCAATGCCCCCGAAAGATTGATGATAGTTACTTCAACTGAATATTAGTAGAGTTAAGTACCCAAGGGTTGATAGCTACTGTTACATTCATGTAGTAGTTAGGCTGGATATCGTCTGGAGTTGGTCCATTAGGAACATCCTTACCTAAGTCGTAGATACCATCCACATTCAAGCGATAGATGCTGTTGCGGAGAATTGAGTAATAACCTTCACGTACGTAGTAGTTGTCCGTAATGGTGTAGCAGTAGTACATCTTACCTGCACGGTAAACTTCGATGTTGTTGGCCTTGCGGAAGTTTGCTAACTTTTCGCCTTCCTCGATCAATTTGCCGTTTGCATCCTTAATATTATTTACCACTTCTGCTGCTGTGAGCTCTCCGAATGGGTTACTTACTTCCTCGTCTGCCATCAAATCTGCGATACGGGTGTAAAGCTTGCCGTCATAGCGATAGAATGTGCCATCTGCGAAGTCTGCATTTGCCTTAGCACTTTCTGTCAATGTGGCCTTGATGCAGAAGTAGATTGATGTTGCATCATCCTTTTCAGTTGTTGTATTCTCAAACATATAGTTCTTAGGAGTACGGGCGTTGGTGGTGAAATTCTCAAGACCTGCAGCCTGATACTTGGTACCGTACTCTGTTGTTGGCTTGTAGTAAGGAGTAGTTCCTGCAATCAGCGCATTGAGTGTCCACTTACCTGTTGTGTTCCAATTCTGCACTACGTAAGAGTTGTTGTTCAAGTTTGACAGTGCGTATGTGTCATAAACTACACCTTCCAGATAATCCTCAAAGTTCTTGGTGGTAGTTTCTGGCTTTCTTTCAATCTTGTTTACATCTACGGTAGGAGCATCTACTCTTGCTACAACTCGGTCGAGAGAGATCTGGGTAGCAATGGCAGGGGTAGCCTCGTTCTTGTTGTCTGCTATAAATTTGACAGTACTATGAGCAACCTGCTTGTTCTCGTCGTTCTGGTTGAACATCACGAAATGGTTGTTGCCTGCATAGTTTGCACCTCCAACTGTTGATCCTTCAAATGCTGCATTGGCTGCGAGAGGATAGTCCAATTCTGCGTTTGCCAAGAAGTAAACGGTGTATGGTGTGTTCTCTTTCACTTGGGTTACACTCACTTTGATAGGCTTGGTCTCACCAACTGTTGTCTGGGTAGGAGCTGTCTTCCAGTCGCTTGCCGTTACGTTCTTCTTGAAGATTCTTTCTGTACCTTGATAGATATAGATGGTACCAGATGTGATGGTGCTTTCCTCTACTGTTCCGTTCTCAGGGTCAGATTGGGTAGTTCTGGTAGCATCACCAGCAGAACCTTTTACTTGGATAGTCATGTTATAGAAACCATCTACTGATTCCTGACCAGTGGTAGGAGACATTGTGTCATCAGTGCTGCAACTGTTGAATGTGAATGCTGCTATCGCTAACATACTCATTGCGAATAGATTTAATTTCTTCATAATCTTTAGTTCTTAAAACGTTAAACAATTATTTTACTTATACATTAATTCTAAAAAAGAAGTTTCGCATATTTTGTAGCAAAAGTTATTTGCTTTTTTTATAAACCTTCTTAAACTTAATTCTCTTTACAATTTATGAGTCATCTTTTACTTATGAAATCCTCTTTTGTTGAATAATCATCTTTTACTATACATTATATATATAGATATTCATCTTTTGATTACATCCTTCTAAGAAGTTCCTGAAGATTGATCTTGGCTTCCTTCAAACCAGCCTTATCTGCTTTTTCGAAGTAGGTCTTGGCAGTCTGATAATCATTCTTCAGAACAGCAAGTGCGCCTTTAGCGTTGTCCACTTCCGGACCATTTCCAGCCTTCTTCAAGTAATTCTCTGCGCTTACCTTATCGCCTCTGTCGATGGCAGTATAGGCTGCGTTGAGATTAGCAAGTTCTTCCTCTGGGAACATCTTTACGGCGATATCAAATACCTCATTGTATTCCTTGCTTCCCTTTTCGTAACTGTTGGCTACTGCATACATCTCTTCGAGGGATAGCTTTTGTGGACGGGTCTTGATGATCTTGCGAGCTTCTTCGAGATTGAAATGTCTTACGTCGTAATTGATTTCATATTCGGTGCGGCGCAAAGGTGGATATACTTGGTTGATGAGATATCTGTGTGCATCTCCTGCCTTGGCTGCAATCGCTCTTTCCATTTCGTCTGGTCCCATGTTGCTGTTGAGGATGTTCAGCACGGTTGCCTTTTGCGGGATGTTGTTCTTGGCTACGTAGTCACGCACTCCCTGCCAGTCTTCTGCAGTAGAGGAGAACTTGAACAGTTTCATTTCCACTGGATAGAGGTTGCGCAGATAGTCATAAACGGCTTTAGTACGGTTCTTAGCCAATTTCTCATTGTTGGCATAGCTGCCGTCTGGGGAGGCGTAACCATGTAGTGAAATCGAAGTGATGTGTACGTCTGCGTCGTTCTTCACCAGGTCGATGGTCTTGCGCATCTTGTCTAATTCTGCTTGATTGTTGCCTAGTTTTGTATTGATAATTGCTTTATTGATATGAAAATTGAGTTGTGCCGTACCCTTTTCCTGTCGGTTCTTGATAGGTTCTGCCTTAGGTCTCACGTATGCATATTGCAATTTCATTGGTCCTGGCAGGGCTTCACCGATGCGGCTGAACAAACCGTTTTCTACAATAGCTTGGTTACATCCGCAGACATCTTGTCCGACAACGAGTTGTGAGTTGTTCATCCACTCGCGATATGGAGTTGTATAAGCATAATGTATGGTCTGGGCTTCCTTATTATTACGTCTGGTAACGATAAGTGGATTTTGGGTGGCAGTCTTGTTGTTGCGCAGGTAATAGATGTAGCGTTTGCGTCCCATGATTTCCACCGCAGGCATTTTGAGCGTATCTTGCTGGTTGACGATCATCGGGATGATGACGGTTCCCTTATTGCTTTTCACCTGAAGGTTGTCAAGCTTGAAATCCATATTGACAGCAACGTTATTGCCTGTTTTTTTCACTTCCTTGTTGAGAAGGCTCACTTTTCCACCTACCAATTGCTGTGCTTTGGCAGGCATACAGAGCAGAATGACTGCTGTTGCGAGGCTTAATTTGATGATATGAAATGTTCTCATAATTGAAGTCTTTTACTAAATGATAGAAACAATGTAATGCCTAAATGATAAGAATACTACCTTGCTGATGTCGTTTAGAAGACATACACCAGGTTGATGGCTGCCTTGGTAGGGCCTACGTAGTGGTGGCTCTTGTCACTTTCTACTTTCTCGCCGCATTTCTCACATTCGTATTGGTCATACTTGGAGAAAACGTACCCTAATCCCAACTCTGCTTCCAAGTTCCAGTGCTTGGAGAGTGTCCAGGTGTAGCCGTATGCGATTCCGGCTCCTATCATCCATCCCTCGAAGCGATGTTCTTTCAACTTGGAGAAATCTGTTCCCAGTAACATGAAGTCTGCATCAATATTACCTATATTATACTGTCCACCCAAGGCATGGAAACCAAGGAAGTGCCCCATCATCTTGTTGCAGAACCAATATCGCGCTTCAGGTTGTACAATCCAATGTTTCCATTTCTTATTGTCTGAAAAAGACCAAGGATTATAATTTCCCGACAGATCGAATGTCCATTTCGGTGCAAGGCTGAACTCAACTCCAAGATTGAAGGTGGTTGTTGCATCATACAAGAGGTTGGTCTTGATGGCTGCCTTTTGGGCTATTGCCGAATAGGAAAATCCTATGCAGGCAATCATTGTTATAATCATCTTTTGCTTCATAATCTTATGTTTTATGATTTTGTTCTTAGAATTATTTACTTTTATTATTCTTTTAAACTTTGAAGTTCTTAGAAAAGTTACTTTTATGATTTTTATCTTTTACTTTTTTATTGGTTTTAGAAATCATTACTTTTATCTTTCCTCTAAACATTGTAAGTTCTTAGAATCGTTAAATGGTAGATTTTTTGTTCTTTCTGGTGGCAAATTTATAATGAATTCTCTTTGGTTGCAAGTTTTTTAGCACTGAAAAATACTGAAAAATGCGATTTTTTCTACATTTACAACTAAAAAACACTGAAATTTACCCTTAAAAACTAAAAAATCCCCAAAAAGGATACGAATCTCAAAATAAAAGCGTATTTTTGCGAAAAAGATGATGGTTAACTTTTTGATAGAATTATTGTATGAAAGGTCTTAGTAATAGTACGGTGAAAATGATACGATTTATAGAATTGTATCTTTGTCCACAATATTGTGGTGTGATTGATAGAAGAAGAGTGATAGCTTATCTGTTCTTTACACTGATAGAAGCTGTTGTGATTCCTCTGCATTTCTTTTTGTTTCTGATGTTCTGGGAGCCTATGGGCTTTGGTCTTACCTGTGCCCATCTGATAGCTTTCTCTGTCATCCAATGGACCATCTGGAAGCAAAGTTTAAGTTTTGATAATGGTTTGTCAGCTCTGCTGATGATGGCTGCTGGTAAACTGATGATTGACAGTATATTCTGTGTGCTCTTTGGGGTTGTCGAAGACCACATTACGGTTTTGGGTAATTTCTTCGTCATGATGGTTCTCGGAATAACCGCTCTCAGTCTGATGTTGCGTAAAACGGCTTTGGTCGTAGCCCTGGCGATGATTCCTGTATTAGCTATCTATATCTATACAGAACCTTCTGTTGCATTATGGCTCTCATTGAAGCCTTTACTCGTGGGTGTATTGATGTTCGGCTATGTCTATACCTATAATATGAGTAAGGTGACTAAAGGATTGCGCCAACCGCGTGAAATCAATCAGGAAGAGAAGAAGGCATTGGAAATGCTTGCCAATATTCGCGATTTGGATCATGATAAAGCAGAAAGTTTGCTGGAAAGACTTACTCCTGAAATGCGTCAGCGTATTGTGGGGCTTGCCACTGAGCGGTTGAGAAAGGAAGAAAGGGAACTCTTAGCTTGGGATCTGGTATGTGTGGAACTGACCAAAAGCGAAAAGGTTATCTGCAAATTGATATTGGAAGGAAAGACGCTGAAGGAAATCTGTTCTATACTCAACAAGTCTGAGTCTAATATCACCAGCCAGCGCTGTCATATTCGCAGAAAACTGAAAATGGGACGTAAGGATGATTTGCGACGTACTTTGGAATTAAAAATTATAGAGGTAAGAGATGCGCTTTAGGTCATCTCTTACCTCTATTACTTTTATGTCAACCGTTCATTGATGTTGATGAACTGTCTTTTAATCTTCCATTCTCAGGAAGGCTTTAGGCAGATAGTCTATGAGATCGCCTGCGATGAGGCTCTCCTTGCCCAGATCTTTAATGGCTAAATCGCCTGCGAGTCCATGAAGATACATGCCTATTTTGCAAGCTTCTGCCTGTCTGTAACCTCGAGCCAATAAGGCTGTGATAATGCCTGTCAAGACATCTCCGCTGCCGGCAGTAGCCATTCCGCTGTTGCCTGTTGAATTGAATTCGATATGCCCGTTTGGCAAACAAAGTGCAGAATAGTGTCCTTTGAGAATGATGTAAGCCTGGAGCCGCTCTGCCAATTCACTGGCTTTCATCAGCCGTTCGTAACTGTTTGCACAGGTGTTACCTACCAGACGGTCTAATTCCTTAGGGTGGGGAGTCATGATGATTCCCTTCGGCAGTTGCTGCATCCACGCTCTATGACTTGCCAGAATATTGATGGCATCTGCATCTACGACGAGTGGACAGGCGGTACGTCGTATTTGTGCAATCAGGGCGATGGCTGTTCCTTCGTTAATACCTAATCCCGGACCGATTCCGACGGAATCAAAGGCGTCTGCATCTGTAGGTTCACTGAAATAAGTCTCTTCGTGATCCAGTTGGAGGACAGCTTCCGGTACGCTGATTTGCATGATGTCGTAATTTCGCTTGGGCGTATGGGTAGTAACTTTTCCTACACCGGCTCTCAGGCAGGCTTTGGTTGCCAATATGGCTGCTCCTGTCATTCCATAGCTTCCTGCGATGAGAAGCGCATTGCCCATACTGCCTTTGTGGGCAAAGTCGTTGCGAGGTTTCATCATGTGGCGGATATCGCTTTCTTCCAGGATGGAACATTTGCAGTCGGCATTTTGTATGAACTCATGCGAAAGGCGGATATCCAGTACCTTGAGGCGCCCGATGTACTGCTGCATGTCGGCAAGCATCATGGAAAGCTTTTTCTGCTGGAGTGTCAGGGTAAGGTCTGCATGGATGATGTTGGCGTGGATGTTATAGGTGTTATCTTCGCACATCAGTCCGGACGGGATGTCGATACTTACCACCTTGGCTGCACTCTGGTTGATGTATTTCACCATTGCAGCAAAACCTCCGGCTAATGGCTTGTTAAGGCCGCTGCCAAACATGCCGTCGATGACAACGGTCTTGTCTGTGAGCTGCGGCGGATCAAGGTTGACCGTAATTTCTGTAAATTGTCTGATCTGTTTGCATTCTGTAAGCCTCTTCTTATTGGCAGCACAGTCTGCAGAGAGTTTATTATGTACGTTAAACAGATATACCGAAACCGGATAACCATCTTCTGCCAGTAGTCGGGCCACCGCAAGCGCATCACCACCATTGTTGCCAGGACCGGCAAAGACAACAATGGGAGTACGGCTGGACCATTCTTCCTCAATGCTTCGGGTAATGGCTTTAGCCGCACGCTCCATCAGATTGAGCGATGCGATAGGTTCATGCTCGATGGTATATCTGTCCAATTCATGAATCTGAGTACTTGTAAATATCTTCATATTTCTCCTATTTCTCCTATTATTGTGGGGGTGTTCTTTTTCTACAAATGCAAAAGTACTAAAAAAAGCCCGATGAAAGCACGAAGTTTCGTATTTTTTTCGTAATTTTGCACAAAATATTATTTTCAAGACTATGGGTATAGTTAAAATCAAGGACAAAACCTTTAAGACTTCCATTCCGGAAGCAGAGATTTTGAAGAAAGTACAGGTCGTGGCAGACCGCATAAACAAGGACTTTGAGGGTAAGAAACCTGTGTTCTTGGCAGTGTTGAATGGCTCGTTTATTTTTGCTGCCGATTTGATGCGCATGATAACGATACCGAGTGAGATTTCATTTGTGAAATATGCTTCCTATGAGGGCACTTCCTCTACCGGCAGCATGAAGACGCTCATGGGTATCAATCAGGATTTGGCTGGTCGCCATGTCATTATTGTGGAGGATATCGTTGATTCAGGTTTTACCATGGCCCACATGATAGAGGAACTCAAGAAAATGAATCCTGCATCAGTAGAAATCTGCTCTCTTCTCGTGAAACCGGGTAACCTGAAGGTTCATCTCGATATCAATTATGCAGTGATGGAAATCCCTAATGATTTTATCGTGGGATATGGTCTGGATTATGATCAGGAAGGCAGAAACCTCCGTGATATCTATACGATAGTGGAGTAAGATTGTGGAAGAATAACAACATATAATTTTATATACATAATAAAGAAGATGAAAAATATCGTAATTTTCGGTGCTCCAGGTGCTGGTAAAGGTACTCAGAGCGACAAGATGATCGAGAAATATGGTCTCGGTCACATTTCTACAGGTGATGTACTCCGTAATGAAATCAAGAACGGTACAGAACTTGGTAAGACTGCTAAGGGTTATATCGACAATGGTCAGTTGATTCCAGACGAGTTGATGATCGATATCCTCGCAAGCGTATATGATAGCTTTGGTAAAGAGCATAAGGGTGTGGTTTTTGATGGTTTCCCACGTACCACTCCACAGGCTGAGGCTTTGAAGAAGATGTTGGCTGAGCGTGGTCATAAGATTGCTGCCATGATTGAGTTGGCTGTTCCTGAGGATGAGCTGATGGCTCGTTTGATCAACCGTGGTAAGGAAAGCGGTCGCTCTGATGATAACGAGGAGACTATCAAGAAGCGTCTCAATGTATATCATACACAGACTGCTCCTCTCATCGATTGGTATGAGAAGGAAGGTATTCATCATCACATCGAGGGTCTCGGTACTGTAGATGAGATCTTCGCTCGTGTTTGCAATGTGATTGACAACCTCTAATGATCATATTTAATGTGTAATGTTTAATGTTTAGTTGGGTTTGCGCCTTGGGTGCAGCTTGATAAAAATTAGGCATTGCACATTACTTTCTTTCAACCAGGAAGAGAATCAATCAGGAAGAGAATCAAACATAAACATTAAACACTAAACATTAAACAATAGAAAAAAATGGCTGAATCCAATTTCGTAGATTATGTAAAAATCAATTGCCGCTCTGGTAAGGGTGGTAAAGGCTCCATGCACCTGCGCCACGTGAAGTACCAACCGAATGGTGGTCCTGATGGTGGTGATGGCGGACGTGGAGGAAGCATTTATCTTCGCGGCAACCACAACTACTGGACGTTGCTGCACCTCAAATATCAACGTCACTTCTTTGCTGAGCATGGTGGTAATGGTGGACGTGATAAATGTCATGGCACTGACGGTAAGGACATCTATATTGACGTACCTTGTGGTACGGTGGTTTACAATGCTGAGACTGGCAAGTACGTTTGTGATGTAACTTATGATGGGCAAGAAGTGCTTCTGCTCAAGGGTGGTCGTGGCGGACTTGGTAATTTCCAGTTCCGTACTTCTACCAATCAGGCGCCACGTTATGCTCAACCAGGAGAACCTATGCAGGAAATGACCATCATCATGGAGTTGAAACTTCTGGCTGATGTGGGTCTTGTTGGTTTTCCTAATGCGGGAAAGTCAACTCTTCTCTCTGCTGTGTCAAGTGCTCGTCCTAAAATAGCCAACTATCCATTTACTACGCTCGAACCATCATTAGGTATCGTGGATTATCGCGATCACCAGAGTTTTGTCATGGCTGATATTCCTGGCATCATCGAGGGTGCGAGCGAAGGAAAGGGACTCGGTTTGCGATTCCTCCGCCATATTGAGCGCAACTCTCTCTTGCTCTTTATGGTACCAGGAGATACGGACGATATCAAGAAAGAATATGAGGTGCTGCTGGGTGAGTTGAAGAATTTCAATCCGGAGATGCTCGACAAGCATCGTGTACTTGCCATCACCAAGTGCGACCTTCTTGACGAGGAACTCATAGAGATGCTCAAGGAAACGCTTCCTACCGACCTGCCCGTGGTTTTCATATCTTCAGTGACAGGACAGGGTATTCAGGAACTCAAGGATATTCTGTGGAAAGAGTTGAACTCAGAGAGTAATAAACTCCAGGAGATTACTGCAGAAGATACGTTAGTTCATCGTGATAAGGATATGTCTCGCTTCCAGCAGGAATTGGCTGATGAAGGTGAGGATATCGTTGAATATATCGATGAGGATGATATCGAGGACGTAGAAGACCTGGATGATTTTGAATACGAGTAAAATGATAAAGGAATATAATATAGCCTCTGATGTCATGGCTTTTTCTACCACTCGTCAGGGTGGGGTGAGCCAGGGCAACTATGGTGAATTTAATATCAACGAGTTTTGCGGTGATAATCCGGAATGCGTGGAGGCTAACCGCAAGGCTTTGGCTCATGAACTGGGTATTGAGGAAAATCTTATTCTCATCCCACATCAGGTTCATGGCGTGGAGGTAAGACAGATTGCAGGTGAGTTTCTTTCAATGCCTGAAAATATCCGTAAAATGGTGTTGGAGGGAGTTGATGCTATTATGACCAATCTGAAAAATGTCTGTGTTGGCGTTTCTACGGCTGATTGTATTCCTGTACTTCTCTATGATGAGGAGCATCATGCCGTGGCTGCCATTCATGCCGGTTGGAGAGGAACCTTGGCTCGCATCGTACATAAGACCATGCAAGAGATGGCTTTTGCCTACAAGACAGAGCCTAAACATCTCAAGGCAGTGATAGGTCCTGGTATCTCTATGGAGAATTTTGAAGTGGGAGATGAGGTTTACGAGGCTTTTGAACAAGCCGCTTTCCCAATGGAAGAAATAGCAGCGCAATATCCTAATGCTGCTTTCAAGGCTAATCCTGAGGAACGTGAGCGTATGGCAGCCGAGGGAAATATTGATCAACCTTTGAAATGGCACATCAATCTGCCACTTTGCAATAAGGAGATTCTTACCCATTGCGGTGTTTTGGAGGAAAATATCCATGATTGTGGCATTTGTACATTTGCTCATTCTGATGAATATTTTTCAGCCCGCAAACTTGGAACAGATAGCGGACGAATTTATACAGCTATTATGCTGAAATAGTGATAAAAAAACATCCACGAAACGCATTTCGGTACGTTCGTGGATGTTTTTTATATTCTATAGATTACTTTTTCTGCGACTTGCGGTTGGCGCGTTGTTGGCGATATTTAGCTTTCTGACGAGCAGAGCCACTGCCGTGGGCGCCGGTAATGTACTTTTTCTTTTTGGCCTTAGTCTTCACCTTGCCGTCGTCGTCCTTTTTAGGACCACCACCGCTTCTGAAGACCATGCCGCCCATGATTATATCGTCTATATCATTCATGTCGTTTTTATATTGAAGGGGGGATGAATTCTTCACTCTTCACTCTTCGTTCTTCACTCAATTAATGGTGGAACAAGCGAACATGTGTGAACGCCATGGCGATACCATATTTGTCACATGTCTCAATAACATTGTCGTCACGGATAGAACCACCAGCCTGTGCGATATATTCTACGCCACTCTTGTGAGCACGCTCGATGTTGTCACCGAATGGGAAGAAGGCATCACTACCCAGGCAAACACCTGTGTTCTGTGCAATCCATGCTTTCTTCTCCTCACGTGTCAAAGGCTCAGGCTTCTCAGTGAAGAACTGCTCCCAAACACCATCCTGAAGAACGTCTTCCCATTCGTCTGAGATATATACGTTGATGGTATTGTCACGGTCTGCACGGCGGATCTTCTCCTTGAAAGGCAGGTTCATGACTTTAGGGCACTGGCGCAACCACCATTCATCAGCCTTGTTACCAGCCAGACGAGTACAGTGGATACGGCTCTGCTGACCGGCACCGATACCGATAGCCTGTCCGTCCTTCACATAGCATACAGAGTTACTCTGTGTATATTTCAATGTGATGAGTGCTATGATGAGGTCACGCTTAGCATCTGCAGGGAAATTCTTGTTTTGTGTAGGGATATCCTCGAAGAGAGCTGGATCATCGAGCTTCACCTCGTTGCGTCCCTGCTCGAAGGTAACACCGAATACCTGCTTGTGCTCGATAGGAGCTGGCACGTAGTCTGGATCAATCTGGATTACGTTGTATGTACCCTTACGCTTATTCTTGAGAATCTCAATGGCCTCAGGCGTATAACCAGGAGCAATCACGCCATCGCTGACTTCTCTCTTGATGAGGAGAGCTGTAGCCTCGTCACAAACATCGCTCAATGCTACGAAGTCACCATAAGAACACATACGGTCGGCACCACGTGCACGAACGTATGCGCAAGCCAATGGAGACAACTCGAAGTTGACATCATCGCAGAAGTAAATCTTCTTCAAAGTGTCGCTGAGAGGAAGTCCCACTGCTGCTCCGGCAGGAGATACGTGCTTGAAACTTGCTGCAGCTGGAAGACCAGTGGCAGCCTTGAGCTCCTTGACCAATTGCCAAGAATTGAAGGCATCGAGGAAGTTGATATAGCCAGGACGGCCATTCACTACTTCGATAGGCAGTTCGCTTCCATCCTCCATATAGATTCTGGAAGGTTTCTGATTCGGATTACATCCGTACTTGAGTGCTAATTCTTTCATTGCAAACATGTATTTATTAAGAATTTGCTGCAAAGTTACAAAAAATATCGCATTTTTGTAGCATCGAATCAAACTTTTTTGTACTTTTGCAGGCAATTAGGTAACGATAGAGAAAAAGTAGAGAATACGTTAGTAAAAAGATAAAGAGAATTGCAAATTTCATGATGTTATGAAAAATGACTTAGTACTTCTCACCCATGAGGTAGAGAAGAAAATTGGTAAGAAGATTCATGTAGGTTCTGATTTTGAAAAATTAGCTTCTATCTTCTCTGTGAAACATCATCTCAAGGTGAGTGCACAGGGACTGCACAAGGTGTGGGGATATGTGAGTGGTAAGGAAAAACCTACCCATGAAACGCTCAATAAACTGGCACTTTTCGTAGGGTATCAAAGTTGGGATGATTTTCATGAGGCTCTTCATGGTGAAGATGATGGAAATCTGAGCTATGATACGGATGAAGATCATGAACTGAAGCCTGATTCTTCGGATGATATTGATTGATAGAAAATTGTCTTGTGAAAAAACAAAAAAAGGAGATTCCGCAAATGATTTGCAAGGAATCTCCTTTTTATTTTTACTTGGATAGTAATCAAGTGAATTACTCTGCGTTCTTGGCAATAGTCTTCTTCTCAGCGATACGAGCCTTCTTACCAGTGAGCTTACGCAAGTAATACAACTTAGCGCGACGTACTTTACCATGCTTGTTCACCTCGATAGAATCGATAGCTGGTGACTCGATAGGGAAGATACGCTCTACACCTACTGTACCAGACATCTTACGAACTGTGAAACGCTTCTTGTCACCATGACCAGAGATCTTGATAACTACACCACGATAGAGCTGGATACGCTCCTTAGTACCCTCGACGATTTTGTAAGCGACTGTGATAGTGTCACCTGCCTTGAACTCAGGGAACTTCTTGCCGGTTGCAAATGCTTCTTCAGCAACTTTAATCAAATCCATTTTTTGTATAGAATTAAAAATTGTTTATCGTTCCTGCGCAACATGGTCGGGCAACTCTTCTGCCCAGACAACAGCGGTTACGCCGAAAAGCGGGTGCAAAGTTACGCTTTTTTCTTCTATCTCGCAAATTTTCAACCATTTTTCTTAGTTTTTTCCACAAATATTCGTATCTTTGTGTCATCATGTTTTAAATTTAGTAAGTATGAAGAAAAAAAATAGTGGTAAATGTTTGCTGGCAGCAGCTGCTATGTTGCTGATGGTCAGTCCTTCTGCTGCTCAAAAATACAAGGTGGCAAAGGTGGAACGTACTCGCATTCTCATCGATCAGCGATGGGATGCTAAACCAGATGCTGAGGCTGCCCAGTTTATTGCTCCTTATAAAAATAAGGTGGATAGTATTATGGGGCCTGTTGTGGGTAGTATTGCCCACGATATGACTCGTCATCGTCCTGAAAGCGAACTCAGTAATCTGCTTTGCGACATCCTGATATGGGGTGGCAGACAGTTTAATGAGCAGCCTGTCTTCTCGGTGTATAACATGGGAGGTATCCGTAGTAACCTCGCTAAGGGTAAGATTACTGTGGGTGATGTCAATGATATGGCTCCGTTTGAGAACAAAATCTGCTTTTTGACGCTTACGGGTGATAAGGTCATAGAACTCTTCCAGCAGATAGCTCATCGTGGGGGAGAAGGTTTGAGTCATGCTGTCCGCCTTATTATTACAAAGGATGGCAAATTGAAGGAGGCTACTATCAACGGTCAGCCTGTTGACCCTTCTAAGTCTTATCGCATTGCTACGCTCGATTACCTGGCTGAAGGTAACGACCAGTTAGTGGCTTTCAAGAGCGGTACGGATGTTCTTTCACCTAAGCAGAAAGAAAATAACGTGCGCTATATTATCATGGATTATTTCCGTGAGATGCAGAAGCAAGGAAAGTGCGTGGAGTCTAAGATAGAAGGACGATGCATAGTTGAGTAATGAGAAAAATAAAAGTAGAAATGATGAAGCATACATTATTATATATAGGGATGGCTCTTGCATTTTTTGCAATGCAGCCAGATGCAGCTCAGGCCAAAACGAAAAAGCCGGCTAAAGTGGAGAAACAACTGGTGGTGCTCCATACCAACGATACGCATTCCTGCGTGATGCCTATCAATCCTAATCTCGCTGATACTGCGATGGCAAATCGTGGCGGTTTTCTCCGTCGTGTCGCTATGATTCAGGAGGAACGTAAGGCAAATCCAGACTTGCTGCTTTTTGATAGCGGTGACTTTTCGCAAGGTTCTCCTTATTATTCGCTCTTCAAGGGTGATGTGGAAGTTGGTCTCATGAACGAGATGAAATATGATGCGGCTACGATAGGTAATCATGAATTTGATTTCGGTATCGACAACATGGTGCGTATCTTTAAAATGGCGAAGTTTCCGATTGTTTGCAGTAACTACGATTTTACGGGCACTCCTCTTGCTGACATTGTGAAACCCTATGCCATCATCTATCGTAAAGGCGTGAAGATTGGCGTCTTCGGTCTCGGTCCTGAACTTAAGGGCTTAGTAACTGAAGCCAACTATGGTTCTATAAAATATGAAGACCCGATAGCTAAGGCTAATGAGATGGTGAATATTCTGAAAAAGCAGGAGAAGTGCGATGTTATCATCTGCATCTCTCATTTGGGTTGGGATATTGATGGTATTGATGATACTGAAATGGTGTCTGGTACCCGAGATATAGATCTTGTCTTAGGTGGTCATAGCCATACCTATTTTAAGCAGTTGCAGTACCGTAAGAACCTTGATGGTAGGGAAGTGCCTGTTGACCAGAATGGTAAAAGTGCCATTTGGGTAGGCAAGATGATATTGAAGTTAGTTAAGAATACCTCTAAAAAATAGGAACAGAAAAATGCCATAAACGTATTACTTTGTCCACCTCCAGAATCAGAGGTTTCCTAAGTCGTACTTTTATGGCATTTTTTTTATCTATGTTGTGGATTTGCTCAAATTCTATGATGTGGATTTACTCAAAATAGAATGTCAGTGCTATCATTTTACTATGGGCTTCCTTGGCTGCCAAAGTATATGGTAGCATACTTTTATCTTTCACGTTCTTCACATGATCTTTATCGTATATATTCATGAGTCCATACATGAATTTCAATTCAGGTCGCAGTTTGAAGAATGGGAGATAAAAGTCGCAACCAAGTCCAAGTTCAAGAAAAATATCTGTTTTCTTTAATTGGATGTAGTCGCTTTTATTACCGCTGAGGTTCATCATCGGATTGATACCTGCCATAATATAAGGGCGATGATTGTTGAATCTTGGAGCAGAGAAGATGATGTCGAAGGCAGAGGAGATGTATGCCGTCTTCAGTTCTTGTTTTTTATCTTCCTGTTTTACGTTTCCGTCTTCATTGGCGTCTTGCATGATATTATGAAACGTAAGGTGTCTTGTTCCAAAATACATGGCAGGAGCTATTCTAAATTGGAAATGGGTGCTCAATCTAAATTCTCCTAATACTCCGACCGTAAATCCAGGATCCCATCTGTCTTGGTCGATAGTAACGTTGGAGTTGACTTCCGCTCCATTCTCATCTGTATAGGTGACAGGTCCGGCGTTGATGAATTCCAGGTCTTGCAGGTGAGTACCCACCATTACTCCAAAATGAAATGGGCGCAGGTCTGTATAAGGACGATTCTCTACCGTCCTTTCCTGAGCTAATGCTATTGTGGCAATAAGCCCCATCATGATGCTAAGTATTATTCTTCTCATATACTTTTATAACGTTATTCTTTTCATCTTATTGTGTATAAGTTTATTTCGACTACGTATAAATTATAAAAAAAGTAGTACCTAATTGTAGGTAGTATGAAAAATATTTCCTATCTTTGCATCATTAATTGTTGGTATCCCCAACATGGCAGGCGAAAATCGTCTGTTGCATATGATGCTTAAAAACATTATTAACATTATAAAACATTATTATTATGGCTTACGTAATTGGTGACGATTGTATCGCATGCGGTACATGTATTGACGAGTGTCCATCAGGTGCTATTTCTGAGGGCGACAAGTATTCTATCAACCCAGATCTCTGCACTGAGTGCGGTACTTGTGCTGATGTTTGTCCTAACGAGGCAATCAGTCTTCCTTAATTTTTAAGGATGATACTTTAGTTACATAAAACTTGAGAGCGGCTCTATGAGTCGCTCTTTTTTTTATTCCTCTCGTTGTTGTCACACTTGCAATAGTTAGAGGATAGTTTATTCTATTTTCGATCAAATCTAATGATAAAAATCATTCTTTTTGGTGACTGAAAATATCCCATTTTTAATGTTGCGTTTTATAGGGGTCTAACGATGCGCTTTCTTAGGTGCTAATGATGCGCTTTCTTAGATGCTAATGATGCGCATCGTTAGGGTACGATGATTCGCATCAGGTTTTTCTTGCTGATTTTCTCAGACGCAAAAGTGCTTTTACCCAGGCACAAAAGTGCCCATCCTTAGGCACTGTGTCATTCTGAGTTTTATTTGTTTTGTGTTGCAACACTAATATAAATGAAATTTCTGACGTGGAAAACCCTGAGCAAAATTGCGAGATAAAGATAATGCTTCAACATTAGACGAAAATCTATTGAAGTTTTAAGCAAGAATCTACCAAAGGATATGTGGTGTATTTTTGGTGGACATTTTTTCGTTTAAAAATTTGCTTATTTATATTTATTTTCTTAATTTTGTTGCCGAACATCATTGACAGAGATGCTACTATTTTACATGCAATAAATGTGCAATTTTAGAGATAGTTTAATTAAAATATTAATTGATGAAGAAGATTCTGTTTTTCTTTTTACTCTTCTTGCTTTTGATGACAGGAAGTTGTTCAGACCAACGTGTACAAATGGCATGGTTGGCAGAAATGAATAGTCTGATGGAGAAGAATCCGCAGGCAGCGTATGACAGTTTGAGCAATCATCGCCAGGACATGTCACAATGTGGCGAAAAAGTAGAAATGCGTTATCGTATGTTGGAAGCAAAGGTATTGAATAAGCTTTTCAAGCCTATGCCTTCAGACTCCTTGTTTCAAGAAGTCGTAGATTATTATGATAGCAAAGGTACCCCTAATGAGAAGATGGAGGCTCATTATCTCTTGGGATGTATCTATCGTGATATGAAAGAGGCACCCAAGGCAATGCAATGTTATCAGGATGCGGTGGAGTGTGTAGATACTTTGAGCAAAGATTGTGATTTCAATTCTCTTTACAGAATTTATGGGCAGATGGCTGATGTCTTTATGGATCAGAATTTGTTTCAAGAAGCGCAGATCGCGCAGCATAAGTACAGAACTTATGCATTAAAGGCAAAAGATACTTTAAATTATATAATAGGTAGTGAAAGATTCATACCAATTTATAGAGCAATGGGTGATACTGCAAAGGCGATAGCTCAGACCAAACTTTGTGCTCGTTTATATGAAAAATACCATTATCATCAAAAGGCTATAGCTGCATGCGTAACCTTGATAGAATTATATTTGGATAGGCTTCAATATCAAGAAGCTCATCATTTAATGCAGAAATTTGAATCAAAATCAGGGCTGTTTGATAAGCATGGTAATATTGCTACCCCTCGTGAATATTATTATTACTATAAAGGTAAGTATTTTTTAGGTACTCAACAATTGGATTCTGCTGAATTCTATTTTAGAAAATTAGGACGTTTTGGTTATTCGTATGAAGCCAGTAGAGGGTTAATGGATGTATATGTAAAACGTCACAATACTGACTCTATCACTAAATATACCATATTGGCGGGAGTTGGAATGGACAGTGTCCTGGAGACAAACCTAACTAACGCTTTGGAACAGTCTTCTTCTATGTATAATTATAGTAACTTACAACGGGAGTCTGTTGTCAATCTTGAAAGGGCTAATCGAGAAGAGAAAAAAGTATTGTTGCTTGGCAGTTTCTTATTAGTTCTGTTTGGTGTGCTCCTTTGGCTTTATAAAAAATATAAGAAGAATGAACGCAAAAAAAAGCAAGATTTGGAGATTCATCAAAAGGAAATAGATAAATGGAATGATAATTTTTTGCAGGTTTGTCAAAAATTAGAGGTGTCTAAAAATGAATTGGAAACTTTGCAAAAGGACAAAAAATTATTAGCAGATCAGATGCAACAGCAAATAGAGGCTTTGCAAGATGAAATCACCGAATATAAGAAAATGCGAGTAAGAATGGAGCCTTCAGAAAATATCGCAACTTTAGATGAAGAAAATGTTTATAAAAGATTTAGGGAACTTACTTTGGGGAAGATGAATACCCCACCTCCAACTGAAGAAGAATGGCAAGAACTTTCTCTTGTTGTAAGTAAGTATTTTCCTTTTATATATAATAAAATGTGTAATTGTGAAAAGTTGAGTCAACTGGAAATGCGAGTTTGCATACTCACACGATTGCGTTTCACAAATAAGGAGATGACAATTTTGCTGAATTCTTCAGCATCAAGTATTTCCAATATTCGGCAAAAGGTAAATGAGCGCTTGTTTGGTGAAAAGAGTTCTAAAACCTTGTTTGATAATATGGTAAACCTATAAAGTGAAAAAGTGGTGAAAAGTATTGTAACTGCTTGATTATTAATAAGTATCACCCCCCCCCATTTGCCCAATAAGTGAAAACTAAGTGAATAGAATTGTGTCGAAATGTTTGTTGTGTTTGATATTTCTTCATACTTTTGCAGCGAAAATTTTAATATGAATGTCTATGAAGAAATTTAAACAACTATTGTGTATCGCTTTATTCTTTGCTTCACTGTCTGTGCAGGCAAGTAGTAAAGTTGTAATGAATTATAAAGGTGGAAATACTCATTCTCCAAACTCACGTGTACCAGTCGCTCCTATTTATGTAAATCAAGACGATCATACATTCATCTTCAGTTCAAATCTTGCTGGTGAAATCATAGAGGTGATGGGAAAAGACGGACTTCTATATACATCTATAATAGGAGAAAATGGTAAGGTGGTCGTTCCTAACAGTATCTCTGGTGAGGTGGAACTTCATCTCTATAGAGGTGATTTGGTTTATTCTGCAATTGTAGAATTGTAATCACAACCATAACTAAAAACCGATGCAGATGAAAAGTAAACGTATTTTGGTAACAGGAGGAGCTGGCTTGTTGGCAATGTTAGAAGAGATTCTTTCTATTGTCATGAACAAGACGGTTGCTCTTTCATTCTAAATTTTATAAAAATGGGAAAAGTTGTTTTAGTTGCAGGTGGTGCAGGCTTTATAGGTTCACATTTATGTCTACGTTTGTTAGAGTGTGGTTGCCAAGTAGTATGTATGGATGACTTATCAACAGGTAAGTTAAGAAATTTAGCGTCTGTTTGGGCAGATGATAGATTTACGTTTATTTTGCAAGATATAGCAAAGCCATTTAGTTTAGATGTTAAAGTGGATGAGATTTATAATTTTGCATGTCCTGCTTCCCCAATTAAATATCAAAAGGATCCTATTCAGACGTTTGTTTCAAATGTAATGGGGTCAAAGAATTTGTTGGAATTGGCCAAACAGCAAAATGCCCGTATTTTATTAGCGTCAACTAGTGAAGTTTATGGTGATCCTCATGTAAATCCTCAAAGCGAGGCATATTGGGGGAATGTGAATCCCAATGGTATAAGAAGCTGCTATGATGAAGGTAAACGAAGTGCAGAAACTTTATTTTGTGATTATCATCGTGTTTATAATGTTGATACAAGGGTAATTAGAATATTTAATACGTATGGTCCTGGCATGGATGAAAATGATGGAAGGGTTGTCTCTAACTTTATAGTTCAAGCCATAGAAGGTTCTCCTGTGACAGTTTATGGGGATGGCACCCAAACTCGTTCTTTTCAATATATTGATGATCTGATAGAGGGGATTTTGCGCGTGATGCGAGATGGTGTGACTTCTTTCCCAATAAACTTAGGAAATCCTTACGAAATAACAATAAATGAATTAGCTGCAAAAGTTTTGGATTTAACGAATTCAGATTCTAAAATTCTTTATAAGAAACTTCCAGGTGATGATCCAAAATTACGTCATCCCAATATTGAATTGGCAAAGAAAGAACTCGCAGGTTGGACTCCAAAAGTTTGTATAGAAGAAGGATTGCTGCAAACGATAGCATATTTTGAAAAACAACTGGCACAAAATAGTGAAGTTTCAGAAACCATTTTTCTAAAACGAAATATAGAAAATAAATATAATAAAGAAGCTATTCTTTTTATATCTCATTTGGTTGATGAGGCAATAATCGCAAGATACCATCAGATTGAGGATGGAATAAATAAAGACAAACAATGTCTATTCTGGGTTTTTGATAAAGGAAATGGCATAGATGATTCTTGTTTACAAAAGGAAGGTATTAATGTATATAGATTTGATGTTGACTCATTGAATGAGTTGAGATATTACCCATTCTACGACCGTTTGTATGGTAATGAGCATCTTATTATTGAACGATTTTATTTAGATAATCCATCTTATAATTACTATTGGGTTATAGAATATGATGTGATATTTACTGGAAATTGGAGCGTTCTGTTTTCGAATTTTTCCAATAGTACCTCTGATTTTTTGAGTTGTCATATCGAAAAATATAATTCGAAAAGTAATTATGATTGGGTTTGGTGGAATTGTATTGGATTATGCCAAGAGCAAGCACAAAGGATAGATTGTCTTTTGAAGTCTTTTAATCCTGTGTGTCGTTTTTCCAATCGAGCTTTAGCTTTTTTGGATGAGGCATTTAAACAAAAGAACTCAGGACATTATGAGGTGCTTCCTGTAACTCTGTTGTACAATAATGGTTATGTAATTGAGGATATTGGTGGAAATGGAGAATTTGTGAAAAATAAAACAGAGTTTTTTTATACAGTGAGTGCGGGCATAAATAGTGGTTCCATGAGACCATATCCGAATTATTCAAGAGAAGAGATAGAAAAATTTAAGTTAAAAAACAAGTTGTTGCATCCAGTAAAAATATGAAAGAGCTAACTGTTATAATAACGTTCTTAAATGAGAATGTTGAAGTCGAGCGAACTTTGGCGAGTTTAAAAAAGCATACCAATAGCGATATTGATATAATTTTAGTAAATGACCATTCTGATGATTATTATGATTATAAAGGTGTTGCACAGAATTATAATGCACTTTATGTTGAGAATCGTATAAGAATGGGAGTGGCTGCTAGTCGTGACAAAGGTGTGAGTATGGTAAAAACTCCATTTGCGTTGTTATTGGATGCCCATATGAGATTCTACTCAGATAATTGGTATGATATTTTGATGCGGAATTTACATGCTAACTCTAACATTCTATTCTGTTGTCAATCAAAGGTGTTGTATAAAGTTTGTGAAGAAATAAAGTCTGTTCAATCAACTTATACGACAGGAGCATTTATCAATATGGATGTCAGTTCTAACGGTTTTCTCGGGGTGTCTTGGTTATGCCATCAAAAAGAGTCTGGGAATAATGAGACAATAGATATTCCTTGTGTGCTTGGTGCGGGGTATGCTTTTAGTGTGGATTTATGGAAGAAAATACATGGTTTGAATGGTTTGATAAAATATGGCTTGGATGAACAGTTTATTAGTTTGAAGGTTTGGTTGAGCGGTGGAAAGTGTCAACTGATTCCTAATATAGAACTTGGTCATGTTTATCGGGATTTTGCTCCATATGAAATGAGTGCATTAGAATTCATTTATAATAAAATGCTGATAACTTCGTTGATTTTTCCCGAACCTTGTAAATACGAGGTATTTGCAAGGTTTAGAACTAAAAATTCCGAGATTTATGAAAAAGCTTATAAGCTGATTTTGACCAATCAATCTTGGATTAAGAAAGAAAAGTCATATTTGAAAAGTATTTTTACTAGAAACTGGAAGGATGTTTATGATATGAATACCCAGTATTTGGAATCCTCAAAGTCCGAAAAAGCAGATATAGAGTTGATGTTTCGAACAATATTGTTAGCTGATTTTACCAAGGACTTTGCTATTTTTGATGGTAATTGTGGGAAACTTCTTGTATGTATGCTATGGACGAAATGGCAGAAAAGTGAGTTCTTTGAAAAGTTGTCCTGTTCTCTTTATGAGAAAATTATTAATCATGTGACTACTTTCACTGGCGTAAACATGTCAAATGGCTTGTTGAGTTTAGGTTGGACGATAGAATTTTTGAATCAAAACAAACTGATAAACTGTAATACAAATGAGGTGCTGAGAGATATTGATGAGAAAGTTCTTACCTTAAATTGTAAACGGATAAAAGATACATCGTTGGGTTCTGGCGTACGTGGAATTATAGCATATGTATATGCAAGAATACTAGGATGTCGCCAAAGTTGTACGTCTTCACCATTTGACGATAAGTTTGTGAATGATTTGTTGGAAATTGCGGAAAATTTAGCTATAGATGCCAAATATCAACTAGGTCTCTGCGAATTGGAGTGTGATTTCATTAAGCAATGCAAGCAACCTGTTGGTTATCATTTGGGAAAGAAAGATGTTGAATATATACAAAAGCAACTATTTCCTTCTGAAAATATAATATATAAAGCCATAAGTGAACTTTATAGTATAGTTTATTGATATGGGGTAGATGAGAAAAGGCATTTGTCATAATAGATGTAATTGGCAAAAAAATAACATTATTAATTTAAATTTAGAGTTTATGTTTAAAGTAAAAAGAATCGAATTGAAGAGCAACTTAAGCGAGAATGCTCTTGAAAGTAGTCAGATGAAGCAAGTTCTTGGTGGATTTGCAAGTGATGATGGTGCAACTACAGGGACTGCAACTATAAAACCTACAGGGACAGAAAGCCCTGTCAGTGTGTCTGTTAGTCGTCCTATAACACCAATTCCGCGCAAATAAGTAATGATTTGCAGGGTCTTTATGATTGCAATATAAAGGCTCTGCTTTCAAAAAGTATGGTATGAAACAGTTTTTGTTTTTTATAGTCTTAGGTCTTTTACTCCCAAGTTTTGCTTGGGGGCAAAAGTTCGAGCGTAGGAGCTATAAACAGGCTTTGAATAGTGTAAAAATCATAGATGTTCGCTCCTATCAGCCTTATTTGAGTTGTATGCTGTTTCATAATGATTATTGGCATTTGTATGAATTGGAAAATGTCAATATAAGTCCTAAAGACAACAAAACGTTGTTGAAGAAAACAGAAACAAAAAAGGGTTATGTGGATATGACATTTCCTATTTGTTATCTTTGGAATGATAAGCCGCAGCAAGTTGTTTTGGATGGAGGATTTTCTAATTTGGCAGAAAATGATAGTGCAAGAGTTGTACTTTTTCAAGAAACCTTGAATGGAACTGTTATGCAGGAAGCAAAACTTGTAGGTTCTAATAATAGTACATTTAGATTAACCATTCCTTTTTCTAATAAGCCTTGGACAAATATGTGTATGGCGGTGAGAATAATGGTTAATCTTAATAGTACAAATGAGATAGGCTTACATCATTTAGCCATAACTATTGATGGTAAAGATATAGATGAGGTAGATCCTATAACAGAAGCAAACAATGATAGAGAATTTGATGAATCTTCTAAATTTATATTGGAAAAGTCTTTATGCGAGTCAGAAATCAGAAAGTTAGAGCAAATATGTTATCTTTGGGGATTCTTAAAATATTATCACCCGCTTGTAAGGCATGGAAAATATAACTGGAATTATCAACTGTTTAGACAACTAAAATTATATGCCATCGAAGATGAATGCGTCTTTTCTCAAAAACTTTTGGAGACTATACCATCTTGGGCAGATTTACCCCTAAGGAATAGTAAGGAACCCACAAAAAATATAAAGAATAAAGTTGGTTTCTTGTGGCGAAACAAATTTAGTTCCGATATAAGAACTTCTATAAATTCGATAAAGAAACTGAAGCGTGGTTATCAAAATGTTTATCATATAGGATACCCAGAATGGGAATCTACAAATCGTTTGTTGCGTTTACGAAACGAAGTAGCTTATGATAGCATTGAGGTTTCCGATGATGGCTACAGGTTATTGTCACTTTTTAGAGTGTGGAATTTCTTGTATTATTTTTCTCCGTTCATGGCAGCAAAAGAAAAGCATTGGATAGAGATTCTGCCAAAGTACATTAAAATATTTGCCGAAGCGAGAGATAAGAAAGCTTATGATTATGCATGTGCTCAGCTAATTTGCGAATTGAAAGATACTCATTCTCAAATGTTTGGCGTAAAATATTATGGTATAGATGAGCGGGTATGGAATCCACATTTTCTACCTATGGATTTGTATTTCTGTGGTTCGAATATGCTGATAACAAAATTGAATTCTGAAAGCATGAAGAATTCTGGTCTGAAAGTTGGAGATTTGATTACAGAAGTCAATGGTGTCTCTATGTCTGAAATTTGTAAAAAGAAAAACAATTACAGTATGCTGGCCAATCCTGAAAACAATTTCTTTGACGGAGCTTATGCCAGCTTCGATACGGACAGTGTTTGTTATACGGTTCTGCGCAAAGGAAGACAAATAAAGGTTCATATTCCTGATTATGTTGATTGCTGGAATGGTGTCATAGAAACTAAACCAGATACTCTGAAGGCTATCAATGAGAGAACTTATTATATCAACCTAAGTGTTGTGTCAGAACAGCAACTGACAGATGGTCTGAAAATAGCCAAAGGATATCGTAATATAATTTTTGATATGAGAGGTTATCCCTATCACATTCATGATGATCATGGAAATATTATTTTGGGCAACTTTCTGTTCCCTGATTTTAAAATAGTTTTGCAGCGAGACTATGCGGACATAGAAGAACCTGGGGTATTCTTAAAGAACCCTGATGGTTTGGGATATGGTAAGAAAAATCCCGATTATTATAAAGGGCGTGCTATCGTTTTAGTGAATAGTTTTACTATAAGTCAGGCAGAAAGAATTGCTGAGATAATAAGAAATGCTCCAGATGGAATTGTTGTTGGGGAAAAAACGGCAGGTACTCTTGGTCAGGCAACTTATATTCCTTATTTAAATGGTGTTTGGACACGTTATACTAATTATAATGTATATGAAATGAATGGCAGAAATACATACCCTAATGGTGTAAAAATAGATTATCTGGTAAATCCGAAGAAACTTGATTTGGATAGATGTGACGATTATATTTTAGATGAAGCTTTAAAAATAACAAAATGAAAAAAACTTTTCCTCATTATACCCAATTGGATATGATGGACTGTGGTCCATCGTGTCTGAGAATGATTTCCAAATATTATGGAAAGTCATATTCTTTGCAAACACTCCGTGACAAGTGCTATATATCTCGTGAGGGTGTTTCTATGTTGGGGATAAGTGAAGCGGCAGAGTCTCTTGGCTTTAAGACTATGGGTGTTAAAATTTCATTCGAGCAATTGGTTGAAGAAGTGCAGCTCCCCTGTATTCTTCATTGGAATCAAAATCATTTTGTTGTTTGTTATAAAATAAAAAAAAAGAACGGAAAGGTTCAGTTATATATTGCGGATCCTGCTTCATTGTGCTTGACATATACAGAAGATGAATTCCTAAAATGCTGGGGTATTAAGGAAAGTAAGATAGGACTGGCATTGATACTTCAACCTACGGCAAATTTTTATTTTTCTCAAAATGAAAACGAACCATTAAAGCATAGTTTACTCTATTTCCTAGGCTATTTTATGCCTTATAAAACTCTGTTGATACAGTTGGTTATAGGGATGGTAATAGCCTGCTTTTTGCAATTTGCTTTTCCTATATTGACTCAGTCGATGGTTGATGTAGCTATTAAAGACCGAAACTTAAATTTCGTGTCCTTGATATTAATAGCACAATTGATGTTGTTTATAGCACAATTAGCTATAGGTTTTATCCAGAATTGGATTATTTTACATATAAATACGAGGATTAGTATAGCATTGATATCGGACTTTTTAATAAAGCTTATGAAATTACCCTTGCGTTTTTTTGATGTAAAAAATACCGGAGATATTCTCCAGCGAATAGATGACCATGACAGAATTCAATCATTTTTAATGGGACCTGCTTTTCGTATGGTGTTTTCGATTTGGACATTTTTTGTTTTTGCGAGTATTCTTGGATATTATAATATATATATATTGACTATTTTTGCTATTGGTAACTTACTTTATGCTTTGTGGGTATTCTTCTTTATGAAGTATAGGCGCATATTAGATGCCAAGCGATTCAATATATGTGTAGGAGAACAAAATAAGTTGATGCAATTGATTTTGGGTATGCAAGACATTAAATTGAATAATTGCGAAAAGCAGAAGAGGTGGGAATGGGAACATGTTCAGGTAAAGCGTTTCAAAGTGAGTCAAAGTGGTTTGGCGATAGAGCAAATCCAACAGCTGGGGTCTTCCTTTTTTCTTCAAGCAACCAATATTACCGTGTCTTTTTATGCTGCAAGTTCCGTAATAGCGGGGGATATGACTTTGGGAATGATGATGTCGTTGACCTATATATTGGGCCAAATGTCTGTTCCTGTGTCTGATTTTATTAATTTTGTCCAATCTTATCAATATGCAAAAATAAGTTTGGAACGGTTAAATGAGATTCATAATAAAAATGATGAAGAACAAAATACTAAGGCTATCTTAAATAAACTACCAGAGAAAAAGGACATCGTTTTGGACAATGTGTATTTTAGCTATGATGGGGCAAATAGAGATTATGCGGTTGAAGGAGTTAGTTTGAAAATTCCAGCAGGAAAAGTTACCGCAATTGTTGGGGCAAGTGGTAGTGGTAAGACAACAATAGTAAAATTGGTACAAGGTTTTTATAAGCCTAATATGGGATCGATAAGAATTGGCGAAACTCCATTACAGATGATAAGTCAGCGTTTATGGAGAAGCAAAAGTGGTTCTGTAATGCAAGAGAGTTTTATTTTTTCTGAAACAATTGCAAAAAATATAGCAGTTTCGACAGATTACATTGATGAGGAGCGTTTGAAGGAAGCTTCAAAAATGGCTAATATATATGATTTCGTCTGTTCCTTGCCATTGGGATTCGAAACGAAAATTGGGCTGGAAGGAAATGGTATAAGCCATGGTCAGCGTCAGCGATTATTAATTGCTCGTGCCATTTATAAAAACCCTCAATATGTGTTTTTGGATGAAGCAACAAATTCGCTTGATGCTAACAATGAAAAAGTTATCGTTGAAAACCTACAGGACTTCTATAAAGGAAAGACGGTCTTGGTTGTTGCCCATCGACTTAGCACTGTTAAAAACGCTGATAATATCGTAGTTCTGGATAAGGGGCGGGTTATAGAACAAGGAACGCATAGGGAATTAATAAGAAATCATTCTGCATATTATTCTTTGATAAAAAATCAACTAGAGTTGGGGGATTAATTATGAAATTTATTGAGCAAATTGATATTAGGAGTGAGGAAGTGCAAGACGTGATGGGAAAAACTCCATCATGGATTCTACGATGTGGAAATTTGGTAATCTTGTTTGTAGTGCTCCTACTGATAATAGGAAGTTATTTTTTTGAATATCCAGATACTTTAGCGGCGAATGTAATAATAACCAATTCTACTCCTCCTATAGATGTCGTTGCCAATGCATCAGGAAATATAGAGTTGTTAAATGTAAAAAATAAAGATAATGTGCGCAAAGGGCAAGTTTTGGCAGTTGTTCATAGTACTTCTAACTACAAAGATGTTATGTTTTTAAAAAGAAATCTATTCAAATGGATAAAAGAGAAGGAAACAGTAGATAACATAGTGGAAAGCTTGGCAAACAAAAACTTACAGTTAGGTGAGTTGCAAGAGGAATATCTTGAAGTTTGTCAAAATGCCTTTAAATTAAATTCGTTTAAAAGTAGAAAGTATTATGATAGAAAAATAATAGGAAATAGAAAGAAATTGCAATTTGATTCCAATATCGACAGACAAAAGGAACAAATGTTAAAGTTATATACTGAGAAAGAGAAAATTTTGAAGGCAACTTATTTGCGTGATTCCACTCTCTTTAATTTGGGACTGATTTCAGCTGAAGAATATGAAAAGTCCTGTGTCGTTTTTTTACAAGGAAAGCAAGAGGCTTTTAACTGTATGATAGAAGTGCAAGAAATGAAAAGGCAGATGCTTGGAAATCAGGAAAATATAATAGACTTGGATAATGAAAATGATGAAAAATTGGAGATATATGAACAAGATTTACAAAACTCTTTACAAAAAATGATGGCGATGATATTGGAATGGGAACAGCAATATGTAATGAAGAGCCCAATTGAAGGAACTGTAAACTTAGTGGGGGCATTTGGGAAAAAGCAATATGTCAATGTAAAAGATCTTATGTTTGTTATAGCTCCAACGATTCATGAAACATCTATAGGAAAGGCTTTTTTTAAAGCTGATGGCCTCGGTAAAATATCTGTAGGACAAAAAGTAATGGTTTTTGTCAATAATTATCCAGAAGAAGATTTTGGGTACATAATGGGACTTGTATCTTCTGTGTCTGATACTCCAACTGCGGATGGGTTGTATATGGTTGACATAACTTTTCCTAATGGTTTAAAGACTATTTATAATAAATTCATTCCCTCCTCAAAGCAACTAATAGGCTCTGCAAAAATAATAATAAAAAATCGCAGGCTTAGTGACTGGTTTTTACTGCCAATCAGAAAAATCATAAAATCACAACAGGCTATAAAAAAAGAAATTTATAATTAAAAGTGAAAATGAAATATGACTATCTAATCGTCGGCTCCGGTTTATTCGGTGCCACTTTCGCCTATCTTGCTCGACAAGCTGGGAAGAGTTGCCTTGTTATTGACAAGCGCAGCCATATTGGAGGAAATGTGTATTGTGAGAATATTGAGGGTATCAATGTTCACAAATATGGTCCTCATATCTTCCATACTAAAAATAGGAAAGTGTGGGATTTCGTGAACCAATTCGTGGATTTCAACCGCTTCACTCTGAATACGATTGCCAACTACAAGGGCGAACTTTACAACCTGCCTTTCAATATGAACACCTTTCATCAGATGTGGGGCGTGAATACACCTGTTGAGGCTATGGAGATAATTCGAAGCCAACGGTTCGATGGGGAGGTCACGAATTTGGAGGAGCAGGCAATTTCTCTTATAGGAAAGGATATCTTCGAAAAACTTATCAAGGGATATACGGAGAAGCAATGGGGACGGGATTGTAAGGATTTGCCTTCCTTCATTATCCGCCGTCTTCCTGTACGTCTAACCTATGATAATAATTATTTCAATGACCCTTATCAGGGAATTCCTATTGGTGGATATAATAAACTGATAGATTCTTTGCTGGAAGGTTGCGAGTTGAGGACAGACTGTGATTTCTTTGAAAGTGGATTGAGTAAGGAATGGAGAAATGTTGCCGATCAACTGGTTTATACTGGAAAGATTGACGATTTCTATGGTTGTTGCTTTGGGGCGTTGGAATACCGCTCCTTACGCTTTGAGACCGAAATACTGGATATGTCGAATTATCAAGGTGTAGCCTTAATGAACTTCACGGATAGAGAAACTCCCTTTACTCGCATCATCGAACATAAGCATTTTGAGATGTTTGGAGATGAGGTTTATGCCTGCTCTAAGACGGTCATTACCCGAGAATATCCAATGGCATATATCACAAATCAAGGAGAGCCTTATTATCCTGTTAACGATGAACGAAACTCGATAATTTACGCTAAGTATCAAAAAATGGCATCTACCGAGAAGAATGTAATCTTTGGTGGGAGGCTCGCTGATTATACATATTATAATATGGATCAAGTGATAGAGAGGGCTATGTTGGTTTTTCGACTTTTTCAGGTATAAAAAAAGGATGAACTGCATCTCAGTTCATCCTTTTTTATATTGTATGTTTTATTTTTATTCAGCAGCTTTCAGACCCTTCTCAATAGCGTCCTTAGCATACTTGTTGTCTGGTTCCAATTTCAAGAGTTTCTCCCAATATGGCTTAGCGAGATTAAAGTCCTGCTTGTCATAGTTGTAGATGAAGCCCATGTATTGATAAGCCTGCTTCAAGTAGCCGATTTCGTCTGCATCACACTGCTTAGCCTCAAGTTCTGTAATTACTTCCTGGTAAGCAGGAATCGCTTTGTCGTCCATCTCGTTCTGGAAAGCAGTATTACCCTCCTGTAACTTAGCAAATGCCTTCAGTGTAGGATACTTCTCTGCCAACTTAGCATACACGTCGATAGCCTTGTCGATATTCTCAACCTTCTTAGCAGCATCCTTGTTTTCTGCAGCCTTCTTAGCCTTGTTGATATAAATCTCAGCAAGCTTCATGAAGTCTGTTGGAGCAGCATCAGGATTCTTATCCATGTATTTCTGGTTGTATTCCAAAGCCTTGTCCTCATCACCCATTTCCTTGTATGCCTCAGAGATATACAATAATGGTTTTGGATCTTCAGCCTTCATCTCCAATGCCTTCTGGTACTGAGCGATAGCTTCGTTGTATTGCTTGTTACCAGCTAAAGCCAAACCATAGTAGCTGATGATGCTTGAATTCTTCTTGATAGAGTCTGTATTCATAACGATGTTTGAGTGCTCAAGAGCGACATCATACTTTCTCAAATCAACAGCAGCGCGCATAGCCAAAACCTGCATAGCAGCATCTTTAGGGAATTTCTGAATACCAGCCTGGCAGAGGTTCAAACTTTCCTCTTTCTTATCGAGGACATATGCTGTGAATGCATACTCATAGTAGAGGTACTCTTCCAATGTAGATGGCTTTGCCTTAGAGAAATAGTCGTATGCCTTCTCGTAGTTACCTGCGCTGAAGAAATTGTGACCAGCTTCTGCCTCAATAGGGTAGTCTGGGTTGATTTCTCTCAGTTTGTTCAACGCTTCTGCACTGGCAGCTGGGTCAATCTTACGATATACGTTAGAATAGCTAATGTATCCCTGAGGATTCTTAGGATCCATTGTCATACACTGGTTGTACCAGGTAGCAGCTTCACCACCGTTATCCTGCATAGCGTAGATATCACCCTTCAAGATATATGCATCACCATAGTTCTTGAATTTTGCAATGACTGCGTCAGCAACCAAGTTAGCCTTATCATAGTCCTTGTGCATAGCAAGGATATTACCCAATGCGATCAATGCCTTAGGATCTTTCTTGAACTCTTTCTGATACTCTTTAATCTCCTTTTCAAATTCTTTAGTAGCAGAGTTACCAGACTTCAATGTTGTCTCGATAGGCTTCAGCATGTCCTTGTAATTAACCTCCTGAGCCATTGCTGGAGCTGATAATCCCATTATCAGTGCTCCTGCTATTAAATATTTAATTGCTTTCATAATTCTAAACTTTAATTCTGTCCTTATTTTATGTAGTTGACGTTTACCTGTCGCTTTCGTTTATTCAATCTTATTTATTTTAACGCCTCTACACGATTTTTAGTTTTTTATGTTTACTTTCTTATAGGTGATATCTCCTCTATAAGGCAGTAATCCTGTTTTGAATACTATGAGTTGTCCACGAGGGTTGGTTATATAATTGGCGAAGCTCCATGGCAAAGCCTTATGAGGATCGACAACTATAGCATATAGTGTTCTGACGAATGGATATCTTCCATCGAGCAAGTATGCCTGATAAGGTTGCCAACTGTTGCTTGGTGTGGCTTTATCCTTTACAGAAACTCGCATTACATGAATATTCTTTTTGAATGTGGTGTTTGTAGAGTCTCTTCTGTCGTTTAACCAGTTAGATCCAATAACACCGATAGCATTTGGGTTTTTATCAACAAAATCGATGACCTGCTTACTGGTTTGAGCAGCCATGATTTTAGCACCAAATTTTTCTCCATGGAGAACAGAGTCAACAACATAGTTGGTAGTAGCAGAACGAGTATTATCGAAAACTACTTCTATGTCTCCTCTCTTAGAACCAGGGACTACGTCACTCCATTTATTAGCCTTACCTGTCAATATGCGCTTAATATCATTTACGGTAATACAAGTATCATTATTGTTCTTGTTTACAATAAATGCCAAGCCATCATAACCGATAGGGAAGACGGAAGGAATAACATTACTTTTAGATTTGAGATAAGCGATTTCACTATCTTTCAGCGCTCTTGTAGTGAACAAGAGAGTGGTTTTGAAATCCTTTATCATTTGGAGTCCTGTAACCTCATCAGAATAGAGGGGTTTAAGGTGAGCCTTAGGATATTCAAACTCAAACTGGCTTCTTTCTTCTTCGATGATAGGACTTAAACTTTCGTCAGCTACAAACTGGATTGTACCTGAAGTTGGTGTATCTGTTCTGCCATCTTTGGCTTTCTTCTGGCCACAAGAGCCGAAGAAAGCCAAAGACAACATAATAGTTAATCCTATAAAAATATAAGATGTTTTTTTCATATTCAAATTTACTGCAAATATATTACTGCAATCTAAATACAACAGGTACGGTATATTTTACACGTACAGCAGAACCGTTCTGCTTACCTGGTTTCCATCTAGGCATTGCCCTAACAACTCGCTGAGCCTCACGGTCGAGTGAAGGGTCAACAGAACGCATAACCTTCACATCTGTGATAGAACCGTCTCTTTCAACGACGAAACCAACGATAACACGACCCTGTACGCCGTTTTCCTGAGCTACAACTGGGTATTTGATGTTGCTGCTGAGGAAGGACATCAAGGCGCCCTGACCACCAGGGAATGAAGGCATCTCCTCTACAACGTCGAAGACCTTGTTAGAAACCTCAGGCTTTGGTGCTGGTGGTGGAGGTGGTGGAGTAGCGACTGCGATATCACTTCTCACAGCCTCGATGTTACGGTCTTTCACACCTTCCTCGTCCTTTGTACCGACAGCTACCTTAGCGTCGAGTTGATCCATCTGCTTAACCTGGTTTTCCTCTTTTACGAGTTCATCCTTCTTGATGACAGGTGCAGTAAACTTCTGAGTTTCACGAGCCACAGGAATCTCTTTTTTCATTTCAACCTTAGGCTTCACTGGCTCCTTCTTCTTTTCTTCCTTCTTAGCCTGCTGCTGGAGTTTAGCCAACTCCATAGCTTCCATATATGCCTGCTGTTCTTCAGCTTGTTTCTGTTCGATAACTTTCCAAGCCAAGAATCCACCCACGAGAGCTGCAGCAATGACCAAGATCAGAAGAGACTTGATGTTTCGACCGGAAGTACCCTTACGGAGCTGGTATGCACCATACTCCTTGTTCTTTCCGGCGAAAACCATATCGACCCATTTAGGATCGTAAAGATCAATTTTTGCCATTTCTTTCTTGTTTTAATTGTTAGTATTCATCTTACATCTTCACGCCTTTTGACTTGAGAAGTTTCTCGTCGTCTGGGCTAATTTTGTCGATGACATACGTACCAATGTTCAAAATCTGCATTTCATCGAGTGCGTCAACCATATTCTTATATGATGCGTTATCAGTAGGCTTGATGACGATAGTAAGAGTCTCGATCTTGCGACCATTCAACTCACCACCCTTAATCTTGATCAACTTCTTCTGATATACGCTATCTGGCATGGCTGGGTTCTTTGCACGTTCAGCGTTCAATGTCTTTACAGCTACCATGATTTGCTCCACAGGACGCAAACCCTCACCAGTAGTATGCTCGCGCAAGACTTTACGGATACCATTGCTACCCCATGTAGTTTCCTTAATCCAGTTAGGATCATCGTACTTAGGGATACCTGCACCATAATAAATCTTGTTGTCTGCTGTAACGTAGAGTGTTACAGTACCAGACTCCTTAGCTTCGTTCTGGTTAGTTTTATCCTGGTTCTCATCATTACTTGGCATAGTCAGCTCCATTGTCTGAGGTTTGCTCAAGGAAGTACACAGCATGAAGAACGTGATAAGAAGCATGAGCATATCCACCATTGGCGTAAAGTCAACGCGGACATTCATTTTCTTTTGTTTGCTTTCTTTCTTACTCATTTATTCGTCCCCCTGTTTTTTTAACTGTGTAATCATATAGTAATGACTCTCGTCCATATCCTGGAGTTCGTTCATCACTCTCTTAACTGTCTTGTATGGTGTAGAAGCATCTGCCTTGAGGGCAATCTTGATTTCTTCGTTTACTGTACGAGCTGCTTGTACCCACTGCTGGAACTCACTCATACCACCATTGATACTGTCGAGAGGAATACCTTTCTTCTGGAGATACTCAGGACGCTTAGAAGCGTTCAATGAGAGGTATGTCTTCAAGTCGCCCATTGGAACACCGAATGTACCCTCACTCTTGAATGTCTCTTGCATCTTTGCAGTCAATTCAACACCGAAGTTGCTTGTCATTGAGCTCAAAGTACTTCCCAGTTGATCAGTATTGTCAATACTCATAAATACTTGGCCTTCGCCGGTAGGTCTACCAGCAGCGTCCTTTTCAGGACTTACCAAGATGGTCAGAACGCCGTTCTCAGGCACCTTAATCTCAGACACAGATCCTGGAGTATTTACCTTGACAGGCTCATTCTTTACGAAAGTTGAGGTGAGCATGAAGAAGGTAAGCAACAGGGTCATAACGTCTGACATAGGCGTCATATCGATCCAGATGTCACTCTTCTTAATTTTTACTTTACCCATAGCGATAAAATTTTAAAGGGTTAGCAAAAATTAAGCCTCTTCTGCGTGGTTAGCTTCGTATGTCTGAGCAATTGAGTAACCTACCTCGTCGAGTGCGTATGTCAACTTATCTACCTTGTTGGTGAATGTGTTGTAAGATACAACGGCACACCATGATGTCAAGATACCGAATGCGGTGTTGATCAACGCCTCAGAAATACCTACAGAAAGTGCTGCTGAGTCAGCGCCACCACCTTCACCCATGGCCTGGAATGACTTGATCATACCGGTTACAGTACCGAGAAGACCGGTCAAAGTACCAAGTGTTACGATTGTAGCGATGATAGGCAAGTTCATTGTCAAAGTAGGCATCTCCAACTGTGTTGCCTCCTCGTGAGCCTGCTGAATCTTAGCTACCTTCTGTGCCTTCTTCAAAGAAGCATTAGCGCCAGACTCCATTGACTTGTAAGCGTTCAAAGAAGCCATAACAACGTTAGCTACAGTACCGCGCTGCTTGTTGCAGAGCTGCTCAGCCTTAGCGAAGTCATTTGCGTTCAAAGCTGTCTTGATGTTTGCAACGAACTTAGGAAGTGCACCTGTACCAGTAGCGGTCTTAAGAGCCAACCAACGCTCGATTGTCATTGCCAATACAGTGAGCAACAAAGTGTGGATAACAGGTACGATAACACCACCTTTGTAGATTGTACCCCAAATGTCTGCTGGGTGATCCTGTACACCTGGATCCTGGAAGTGCATGTCGTTTCCGAACCATGTGAAGAACAATGTGAATGCGATGATAGCACATACCACGATGATCCAGAATGCGCCTCTTACTCCCTGAAAGCCCTCAGACTTTTTAGCTGGGGCTGCTTGTTTTGTAGTTGCCATAATTTTACTTTTTAAATTATTAGTTAATAAATTTATTTATTGTTTCTTTTTTATATGCTTTCTGTTACCTTTTGGTGTTGTTGACACTTTCAGGTTATCGTTCTTGGTCAATCTTTTGGCAAAGATAATAATTTAATAAGAACTACGAACCTAATTAAGAAGTTTTAACGAGATATTTCTTATATTTGGTCAAAATATCTCGTTAATTTTTACTTTTTTCGTCTTTTATCCTTTTCTCGTCAAATTTTTACCCTTAAAGCATTCCGATATAAAAAGCCTCTTTTGGGGAGGCTCTTTTTTACTTGAGTTTGCTCAGGGCTTCTTTGATTCTGCGGATTGCTTCCTTGATGTTCTCGTCGCTTGTTGCGTAGCTCATTCTGAAGCAATCTGGATCACCGAAGGCATCACCACCTACAGTTGCTACATGTGCTTCCTCCAAGAGGTACATGGCGAAGTCTGTAGAATTGTTGATGGTCTTGTCTCCATTGCTCTTGCCAAAGTAAGAGTTACATTTTGGGAAGAGATAGAAGGCTCCTTGAGGAATGTTGACTTCCAAGCCAGGAACTTCCTTGGCGAGTTTGACAATCAGGTCTCTGCGGCGCTCGAATGCCTGGCGCATTTCTTCTACTGCACTCTGGTCGAGTGTGTAGGCTGCTTCTGCTGCTTTCTGGCTAACGGAGCATGTGCCGCTTGTGTATTGTCCCTGCAATTTGTTGCAGCCCTTGATAATCCACTCAGGACCTGCCAGGAAACCGATTCTCCATCCTGTCATAGCGTATGCTTTTGATACACCGTTTGCGATGATGACCTGCTCCTTGAGACCTGGTTCCTGGGCAATGCTGTGATGCTTACCGATGTAGTTGATGTGCTCGTAGATTTCATCTGCAAGTACGAATACATCTGGATGCTTTCTGAGGACATCAGCTAATGCTGCTAACTCTTCCTTAGAATAGACGCTACCTGTTGGGTTGCTTGGTGAGCAGAGGATAAGCATCTTGGTCTTAGGAGTGATTGCTGCCTCCAATTGCTCTGGAGTCATCTTGAAGTCCTGGTCGAAACCTGCGTTGACTATGACTGGTACACCACCAGCCAACTTTGCCATCTGTGGGTAACTTACCCAATATGGTGCAGGGATAATCACTTCATCGCCTGGGTTGACAAGTGCGAGGATTACGTTGCAGATACCCTGCTTGCCACCTGTGCCTACGATTATCTCATTGACGGTATAGTCGAGTCCGTTCTCATTTTTGAGTTTGGCAACAATCGCTTTTCGCAAATCAGGATAGCCAGGAACTGGTGAATATCTGGAGAAGTTATCATCAATAGCTTTCTTTGCTGCCTCTTTGATATTCTCCGGAGTGTTGAAGTCTGGTTCTCCTACGCTCATGTTGATTACATCAATTCCTTGAGCTTTCATTTCACTACTCTTCTGTGACATCGCCAGCGTTGCTGAAGGTGCCAATCTGTTTAGACGATCAGATAATTGTGCCATAATTCAATTTATATTAATGTTTTGCCTGCAAAATTAATCATTTTATTTCTTTTAGAGAAGAAAAAGTGTCATTAATTCTATTCTTGCAATGAAATAATAACAT
>ERZ1035051.60-NODE-60-length-48573-cov-35.080650_pt1 | contig 48573 bp, 50 predicted proteins | sample MGYA00520586_ERZ1035051 | MGnify/ENA primary metagenome ERZ1035051 (study PRJEB33766, sample SAMN09781692) | gut metagenome | biome: gut microbiome | host: Homo sapiens | place: Madagascar | study: EMG produced TPA metagenomics assembly of the PRJNA485056 data set...
GAGGGTGTGTCATAAGTCTGTGACGCACCCTTTTTTATAAAGCATTTCCTCAAAAAAAAAACGCATTTATAAGCTCTAACGAAGCGCTTCGTTAAGTGACTAAAAAGCGCTTCATTAAGTGACTTAAAAAGCGCTTCTTCATCCGTCTATAATTTTCAAGGATTCAGGTTTCATAATTTCCGCCCCTGTACCCACTTTTATTTTTCCCTGCCCACGGAAAAATTCTTGCGTGGGCAGGGAGAAAAAAATACCCAGGCAGAGAAGGGAATTTATAAGAGTATTTGTAGAAAATGGGAGTGTCATCGAGAAGGGCATGTCTTAACATTTATTGTAGGAAAATACAGATTGAAAAAGGGTGTATCATGGCTTATGACACACCCTCGAATAATTATATAGAACTATTTCTTCTGTGATGGAAAACTACAACAAAAAAGAATCGGATTGTATTGCACTTGATTAGTTCCGTGAAGGGTATAAACCTGAGTATGACCACCCCATACAATCAGGACGAGGCTCCTCTCACCACACGTATCATCTTGTCTGCCAAAAACAATGATGGAAAAAATGCAAATATCAAGCACAATGTAGAAGCGACTCTCGAGGGAAAAAGCGCAGACGGAAACCAGACCCACAACATAGGAACTGTGACGGGTATCGCAAATGGCAACAAACTTGTATTTACACCCAAAGAAGGTCAGCAGCTTCGTCCCAACTATACCTATACTTTAAAATTGAACGAAAAGGCAGAACTTAAAGATGTAGTCGGAACGTTGGACGATGACACCTTTGTATTTACAACAGCCAAAGTGATAGGTAACGCACCAATAGTAGACTATACGTCCCCTGCAGCAGGATCTACCATACCAGGGGAAGATGTTCAGCCGGCTGCATCCAAGCAGATAAAAATAAAATTCAATGAAGACATCCAACTTTTGGATGGTGCCTTGATTTTCTGTCGCCCTATGGGTGGTAGCGAAAGCTATAAATCTATAGAATACTACAGCGCAAAAGGCGACAATCCTATTCATGCCGAAGGAAACAAATTGTGGTTTGAGTACTCTGGCCAGAACTTATTCTATGGCATGCGCTATGAGGTGACAATTCCTACATACGCCATTGTAGGAAATGGCGGGCAGCCAATGGAGAAAAACATCAAGTTCTATTTCGAGACCCCTAAGTCTACAGAGGCCTCTGACACTCGTGCTAGAAAAGATGTTTATACCTGGGATTTCACCAATATTTCATCCTCCACTTTCAAGGAAATCGATGAAAGCGTAACGGCGGGAAATACCTATTGGGATAAGAAAGTAGAAGGCAATGATCTTGAATACGGAAGTATCAATGCACGAAAGAGTAGCTTTGCACAAGGACAAGAGATAAAAGCAGGTACAAGCAATAATACCATTCTGCCAGAACTAAAAGGCTTGCTGTTCAACTTAGTGAAAAACTATAGCGACAGATTCCGAATAGTATGTGAAAAAGGGTCAAAAGCCAAAGGTGACACCTATCTGGACCTCACTGGTGGAACACATTACGTCACCATTCAATCGGTTCCTGCCAATGCAATGGTTTACATAGAACACAATGGCAATGAGATGTTCAATCTGAACACATTAGGCGTCGATAGCCTCAAAACAATTACAAACAGTAATAATAATCGCGTTTCTGTCTATCAACTCAGGAATATGACCAAGGACTTAACTTTCTGTGTACAGAACTGCAAACTATACCGCATAGCCATCGTCAAGGACAACAAGATTATAGGAAGTCCCGACAAAGATAAAGATTACATCAAGTATGCCACATATAGCCAGAGCTACCCTGTAGATTACAACTTGAACGCGAGTCTCAACGGAACGGAAGTCACTGCCTACAGTGTCTCTACCACCTATCAGTCGGATGCCACCTTTGTGAATTTCACGGAATTACCGAACAACCAATCCGCTTCTGGCGAAGGTGTCATCTTGAAGACTTCCGGCAACTTAGGCGAGAGCCATCCTATCTTCACCACGGATGTCAACACTACTCCCCAAAAGCTCACAAGTAATGCCTTGGTAGGAACAGGTGACAAAGCGACTGAATTTGCAACAGCGAAGGAAGAGGGCTTCCAGAACTACATCTTGACCACCAAGTATTTCCACTTGGACAAGAATGAGAATCCGTCGGGCGAGGTGATAGTTGGCAACCAACAGTGTTTCTATAAATGGGTAAAAGGCAATGCCAAGAGCAACTTCGCATACTTGCAGCTGAAGAATCCAAGCAATGCCAATGCAGCCAAGACCGTCATTTATTTGGACTGGTTTGGCGATACCACGGGTATTCATGGCATGACTGCTCCATCACAGGTCACCAGTGGCAAAACCTATTACACCTTGGATGGAAGAAAAGTAACAAGTCCTACCCAGAAAGGTATCTACATCATCAATGGTAAGAAGATAATAATCAAATAAAAAAGTAAAAAAATGAAAAGAACATATATAGCACCCATGGCTGAGACCATCAAGCTCAACCTTTCCTCTTCTGTCCTGGAAGAAGGTGCAGGAGTCGGAACTACTTCTACAGGTGGTAATGGCGAGGATGCGCAAGCCAAGCAATTTAACACTTGGAACTTTGACGACGAGGAAGAGGAAGAAAAGCAAAGCAATATTTGGGAATAATTGCCAATGCTACCATCAAGGAAATTGACAAATTTCTCGCTAATTAATTGAGATAATGACAGAGATGGGCAAATCATTGCAAAAATATTTGGCTGTTTTAGAAAAATATGTAACTTTGCAGCCGCAAATGTAAACTTGCCTTCAGAAACCAAAAAAGTCCCGCTGTTAGGATGAAATTCCTTACAGCGGGACTTTTTTCGTGATGTCCTCGACTCTCTATCGAGCGGGGGATAAAGATCATAATCTTACAGCATAACCTTCTTCCAGATCAATGGAATTTACCACATACGAGTGTCTTCCCTCTGGAAGAAAAACAAAGCTGCACACGAGAATCTCTCTTAAAAGATAATCTCTTTAATTTCTGCTTTTAGCCTTAGAGGCAAGAGCCTCGCGGCGATCACGAAGAATGCTCTGGCATCTGCTGATAGCCTGATTCTGATTCTCTTCGTTAACCTTTATTAAACAATCATTCATAACCTATTGTGTTTTGATAAACCTATTGTGATTTGAATACGTTGCAAAGATAGGGCATTCTGATAAAAGATGAAAGAAAATCCTATTAAAATGCATTACTTTTAGTCGTTTTTTTGATTTACGTCAATTTTAAAGCCTTTTGTATCCCAATTTTCATGTTATATTCATACGATTCGTAGTATTTATAGGGATATTACTATGAGAAAATGGGAAAATCCTTCTGAAATTTCATTTTTTTTTGCGAACTTTGCAGCCGAAAATGGATTCTTCTTCTAAAAGAGATTGTTTTCTTCCAGGGATAATTCCATGTATAAATAGAGAGAAGGAAATGAAGAATTCCATAGGAATATAGGTATATATAAAATAATAAAGGTATGAAAAAAGTAATTCTATTGACTGCTTTGGTGCTGGCTTGCACTACTGGCAGTATGGCAAATGAACTCAGCGAGTGCTCTCTTTCAGAGTTAATCAGTACTCCTGTTAAGAAAACTACAAAGAAGACAACAAAGAAGACAACAAAGAAAACAACAAGCAAGAAGACAAACTCCACTAAGTCTTCTACTAAAGCTTCTACTGCGGCAACCTCTGCCACCAGTACTTCTGCAACAACAAATACAGAAACAACAACTCCTACAACGGCAACTTCTGCTACTTCTACCTCAGCTGGTTCAGCAATAGCTGGTATCCTTGGTGGATTGCTTGGTGGAGGCACATCTGGTAGCACAGGCAGTACTGCAGGAACCATTATCAATGGAATTCTAAACAATGTAATCGGATCTGGTTCTTTCAGTAAAGAGAGTCTTTGTGCTCATACTTGGAAATACAGTAAGCCAGGTTGTGCTTTTACTTCAGAGAATCTGCTTGCCAAAGCAGGTGGCGAAATTGCAGCTAATAAGATAGAGGAGCAGTTGGAAGGTTATTACAAAAAAGCTGGTTTCTCCGGCTCAAACACTTACTTCAAGTTTAATACGGATGGAAGTTTTGAGTCAAAAATAGATGGCAAGTCATGGAGAGGTACTTATACTTTTGATGAGAAGACACATGCCATCACAATGAAGGGACTCCTGCTCAGCGTTTCCGGCTATGCTACCCAGACAACCAATGGTGTCAGCCTTCTTTTTGAATCCAAGAAACTCCTTACCTTGGTTCAGACATTGACAGCTCTCAGCGGTAATTCTACACTTGGCACTATCGGCAATATCACCAAGAATTATGATGGAGTACGTGTAGGTTTTGAGATGAGTAAGTAATTTCTCATTCATCTATTGAGATATTATATAGTAATGATTATATTGCAATTATTTATATAGCAGAAAAATCCCCTTAGAGATTGCCTGAATCAGGCTTTCGCTAAGGGGATGTTTTATCTCTTTCGCTTTAAAGTTTCCTTTTTACTTGATCTCAACTTTAAGCGGAGTTTTCAATGCCTCAAGATAATCCTTGATGCGAATCTGCCATTCTGTATAGCTGCGAACATCATATTTGCTCCATGCAGCTCCGAAGTAATAGCTGAACTTTTCTCCGTTCTTCAAGCCAGTCTTGATGCCTAACGCATGACCGGTAGCGCCATCGTGCTTCTTGTCGAAAAGCTGGTAGTAGGTATTGTCAATGCCATAAGGGAAGAGTACACCTACATATACCTGAGACTGGTTACCTTCCATATTGTCGGTAGGGTCTGCGTAACTTACGTAGTCTTTTGCGAAAGTTTTAGTCTCGGTATCTTCCTCATGGATTGGGAAACCTGTAGCAAAGTCGGTAGGGTGGGTGAGGCCATCATACCAGACTGTCATCTTGTTGAAGTTGCTGCCCTTGTCGAGAGAGATGATACGATGTTCTACTACGTTCTTCAGGTCGCCCACGGTAGAAGGATTGTAGGTCAGTTCAACGGTAAATCTGAGAGGACCATTGTCTAAGATCTTGTAATCCTTATAGCAGTAAGGTAATATCTGTTCGTTACCAATCATAAGACTTGGTGCACCGAGACCCAAGGTTGCACCTACGCGATATGGGTCGAGTCCGTTGCCCTGGTCGAGATGGAATGAGTTGCGGATATTAACTTCTTTTCCTTCTGCTTCTACTGCCTTGATCTGATCTTTGAGTTTGACAATTCTTGCAGGATTTTTCTCCGTCTTGAGTTGTTTTTCTATTGCCTTTTTCTTTGCATCCACTCTGCACATGTTTTCCCAGGCTTTCTGGTTCTTGATGTATCGGATATTTACCACCGTATCAGGCGTGTTCTTTACCCAAACATCCGTACCGAAAGAGCGCTCGCCAGAACGTTGCAATGCTGGTCCGTAAACACGGTAGGCGCATCGGTCGTTCTCCCAAGCCAGGTCGTCCTTTCTCATCTTATAGAGAGCGCCTGTTGCCCAAACTTTCTGAGGATATGGCTTCTCTATGCTGATATAAAAGGTAGCTGCGCTATGAGGGCGCACACTGGCGTCGATGAGCAACTTGCCATCGTGGGTAATCTGTGAACCGATTTGCTGTCCGCGGGTATTCTTTACCACATAAGCCTGTCCTTTGCCAGGAGTTGCATTTGATAGCTTAGCTTTCACATCAGCCATGCTTACTTCTACGAGTTCCATTCGCTGTGCAGCAGTTGTGTTGCTTACTACCACAGTTGCTTGCTGGGCATAGCTGTAGTTGGAACTGGCTATCGCCAAGAGCATCATGACACTCTTCATCATGTTGGTTTTTGTCATCATTGTTTCTGATTTGTTAGTTATTATTAATTTTGTTTTCTTACGTGTCGAACTTGCTTCGTTACGTACATTATTATATATAATACGAATGAATAGTTGCCGATACAGACAAAGTGACAATACTTTCTGTTGCCAATATTTCTTCAGGATTATTCCTCGATAAGGGAAACTTCCATACTGATATCCTCTTTTGGACGATCACCTCTGAGCGTCTCGCAATTCTGGATTTTTTCCACGACGTCGAGACCTTCTTCTACCTCACCGAATACAGTATATTGGTTGTCAAGGAAAGGAGTACCGCCCATCTCTGTGTAGGTTTTCACCTGCTCATCGGTAAATTTAGGGTAACCTTCCTCCTTGCAGCGTTTCTTGGTTTCATCCACCAGCTGATCCTGTAATTCCATCAATCCCTGGCGGTCGCGGTTGCGACGGAAGTTCATGATCTCATCGTGGTGTTCTTTGGCAAGCTGGTTGAATATGTTTTGCTCCATCTGCATGCCCATCTGTTTCTCCATCTGCTTGAGTTCATTCATCTTGTAGGTTTTTCCCCATACGATATAGAACTGGCTTCCGCTGCTTTCGCGCTCAGGATTTACCTCATCTCCCAATCTTGCAGCGCTCAGTGCACCACGTTTATGGAAAAGTTGAGGATAAACAAATTCTGCAGGAATCGTGTAGTCAGGACCACCTGTTCCTAACATTTTGCCCTTAGGAGCATTCTTACTCTCCGGATCACCGCCCTGAATCATGAAATCCTTGACGACACGATGAAAGAGAGTGCCGTCGAAATATCCCTCTTTAGCCAACTTGATAAAGTTGTCGCGATGTTGAGGAGTCTCATCATAAAGGCGAACTTTGATATCGCCTTCAGAAGTCTTAATCAATACTTTTGCCATAATATTTAATTATCAGTATAGTTCTTTAATTTGGCCTTTATAACCTTCAGCCCTTCAGTCCTTTAAGTTCTTTAGTCCTTCAGTCCTTTAGTCTTCAGCCCTTCAGTCTTCAACCCTTCAGCCCTTCAGCCTTCAGTTATTCAGCCTTTTTTTACCTTTTTACTTTTTTACCTTTTTACCTTTCATAATATTCCTTCCATTCTTTCATGGCTTCCTTCCAGTCGGTTTGCTCTCCGCTTGCAACAGCTTCCTTCTGTTTTTCAGCCTCGTCGCGAGCCTTGTCACGGGCACGCTTAGCTTTCATAGCCTCGATAGTAGCATCATCAAGAATCTGGATGGCACCACGCTTGATGGCAGCCTGAAGTTCCTCTTCGCCGAAAGCCTTGCCCGGTTCGTTGAAGTCGGATATATTAAATTCGTAATCTACACGTAGGTCATGGCGAATCTGCTTCTGCTGGAGTCTGTTACCAGCGTTTTTCAATCGGAGCAATTTGCCGATTTCCTTGATTTCTCCTGCGGAGTATTTGTTTCTTCCCATTAAAAAACTGATGTTATAATAATCTTATGAATAATTCTCTGCAAAATTACAGATAATCCTTGATAATGCCAAGTAATTATCTGGAAAAATGCGCTTATGGCATACGAAATCTGCCATCTTGTCATTTCTTTTATGCTCTTTTCTGACATTTCTCGCTCTTTTGTCAGTTGTGCCCCTTCTGTCTTTTCCTTGGCACACGCTTTGTTAACTATGTTAGCGTGACCGTCGGGGGAGAGTTCCTGATAGATGCATATCTTCGGCAGACTTTCCGGAAACAGCGTTCACATGATAAACATTATTAATAACGATAAAAATAAAAAAAGATATAATCATGGGAAAAGTAATTGGAATTGACTTGGGTACCACAAACAGTTGTGTTGCCGTTTTCGAAGGTAGCGAACCAGTTGTAATCGCTAACAGTGAAGGTAAGCGTACTACTCCATCAGTAGTAGGTTTCGTTAAGGATGGTGACCGCAAGGTAGGTGATCCTGCTAAGCGTCAGGCCATCACAAACCCTAAGAACACTGTATATTCTATCAAGCGTTTCATGGGTGAGACATACGCTCAGAGCCAGAAAGAGGCTGAGGCAATGCCTTACACAGTGGTAAACGAGGGTGGTTATCCACGTGTTGAAATCGAGGGTCGCAAATATACTCCACAGGAGATTTCTGCAATGGTTCTCCAGAAGATGAAGAAGACTGCAGAGGATTATCTCGGACAGGAGGTTACAGATGCAGTTATCACAGTTCCTGCTTACTTCTCTGACTCACAGCGTCAGGCTACTAAGGAGGCTGGTCAGATTGCAGGCTTGAACGTTCAGCGTATTGTCAATGAGCCTACAGCTGCTGCTTTGGCTTATGGTGTTGACAAGGCTAACAAGGATATGAAGATCGCCGTATTCGACTTGGGTGGTGGTACATTCGATATCTCTATCTTGGAGTTCGGTGGCGGTGTATTCGAGGTACTTTCTACCAATGGTGATACTCACCTCGGTGGTGATGACTTCGACCAGGTAATCATCAACTGGTTGGCTGATGGCTTCAAGGCTGAGGAAGGCGTAGATCTCCGCAAGGACCCTATGGCTATGCAGCGCTTGAAGGAGGCTGCAGAGAAGGCTAAGATTGAGTTGTCAAGCTCTACAGCTACAGAAATCAACTTGCCTTATATCACTGCTGTTGACGGTATGCCTAAGCACTTGGTAAAGAGTTTGACTCGTGCACAGTTCGAGCAGTTGGCTCACAACTTGATTCAGGCTTGTCTCGTACCTTGCCAGAATGCTATTCGTGATGCTAAGCTCTCTACATCAGATATCGATGAGGTTATCTTGGTTGGTGGTTCAAGCCGTATTCCAGCCGTTCAGACACTCGTTAAGAACTACTTCGGCAAGGAGCCTTCTAAGGGTGTAAACCCTGATGAGGTAGTAGCAGTAGGTGCAGCTATCCAGGGTGCCATCCTGAACAAGGAAGAGGGTGTTGGCGACATCGTATTGCTCGACGTTACTCCATTGACTCTCGGTATCGAGACTATGGGTGGTGTGATGACTAAGCTCATCGATGCTAATACAACTATCCCTTGCAAGAAGAGCGAGGTATTCTCTACAGCAGCTGATAACCAGACAGAGGTTACCATCCACGTATTGCAGGGTGAGCGTCCAATGGCAGCTCAGAACAAGAGTATCGGTCAGTTCAACCTGACAGGTATCGCTCCAGCTCGTCGTGGTGTTCCTCAGATTGAGGTTACCTTCGATATCGATGCCAACGGTATCTTGAACGTATCAGCTAAGGATAAGGCTACCGGTAAGGAGCAGAGCATCCGCATCGAGGCTTCATCTGGCTTGAGCGAGGATGAGATCAACCGCATGAAGGCTGAGGCAGAGCAGAACGCTGCTGCTGATAAGGCTGAGCGCGAGAAGATTGACAAGATGAACCAGGCAGACTCTATGATCTTCACCACCGAGAACTTCTTGAAGGATAATGGTGATAAGATTCCAGCTGACAAGAAGCCAGGTGTCGAGCAGGCATTGCAGCAGTTGAAGGATGCTCACAAGGCTGGTGATGTTGCAGCTATCGATACAGCTATCAACAACTTGAACACCGTAATGCAGGCTGCTTCTCAGCAGATGTATCAGGGTGGTCAGCAGGCTGGTCCTGGTGCACAGGGTGCTCAGGGCGGTCAGCAGGCACAGGGCGGCAATGGTGGCGCTCAGGATGTTCAGGACGCTGACTTCGAGGAGGTTAAGTAATATCTCCTGCCGATGAGGAGCCTCTCATAGATGCTCCTCTCTCTCAAAAGAGAGTTGTTAAGTTAATATATAATTAAAGCACACAACTGAAAAGGAAACGATTCGGTTGTGTGCTTTTTTTGTATTGAGAAAAAAGGCTATTTCTAAATATGCAGCCACTTGGCGTTGCAATATTCCTTTTTCGTCTCTAAGAGACCTTATCTTGTTTTCTAATAATATATCTTTTGCATTTTAAGTTCAACTAAATCGGTCTGCTTTTTGACAGTGTTCGCTATAATTGGTTGTTTTCGCTATGAATTCTGTTAATTACGACGAAAATGAAACTATTTCGACGAATTTTCGACGGAAGTATGTGATTTTCGTCGAATTTCGACGGTTTTTCACAGAAGAAACCAATTCCGTCCATCGGTTTTTATCAGTTTTTCCATTTTCATGGCTTTTAGTAAATCTCCGAGCATACGAAGTCTTTGTTCTTCCGTCTTGTTTTGCGGAAGAACATCCTTCAGATATTCGTATATACTATCTCGCTTGGCACCTTCATCTCCTGCATTGCTGAGATATTGTAGAACCATTTGACGCAACTTCTAAGAATGTTTTCCGTAGTATCGGTAGGAGTTTCCGTAGTATCAGCAGGAGTTTCCGTAGTATCAGCAGGAGTTTTCGTAGTATCAGCAGAAGTTTCCGTAGTGTCTTTTATGTTTTTTCCAGCTTAATGCAAGTTTCAATCCGGTCAGGATTACTCTTTTCTTTAACTATTGGTATGCTCCAACCATTATCGCGAATTCAACAAGTAAGTGCAAAATTTCGAAATGCTTTTGTAAAAGTACCCCTTTGTTGTTGAAAAATAATTATCTTTTTGCAAATTAGCTTATTTTTGGTTAACAATATTGAAATGCATCTTGAAAACCTTGAAATTTAAGTTTCTAAGCATACAGTTGTATGTTGACATTGCCTTATATTATATAAGATAACTGAGCCCACTTTAAAAAGTAAGGCCTGTTTAAAATGTTTATATTTCACGAAAATAATCTCTGCTTTATGCTGTTATCTGGAATATTTTTCGTATCTTTACACCATCAATTAAAAGAATGACTATGTTTAAAAAGACAGATCCGAATCCTCAGTTAGATATATTCACGGCTCCCTCAATGCAGTTAGGAAGTCGTGCTTCAAAGAAGTATTCTGACCCCAACGTATGGCATAACCAGTTCTATAGTCTCGTGACAACCAAGATTGATGAGGAGATATTCAAGCCTTTGTTTCCAGGTAAGATGCAAGGTGGATACAGATGGGAGCTGATACCACATGACGAGGATGGTCTTACCATCAGGGAGATTGCTACTGGCAATACCTATGCTATTATATTGGGAGTGGTTATAATCTATTCTGTAAGATAATATTAATTAGAGCAAATCAATAATATGACAGATAATAACAAACCATATTTCGTCACCTCCAAGAATTTTCATGGAGACAATGACTATATCGAATGGCTGAAAGAGATTAAGAATCGCTATCAGAACATTCGTAACCGTGTGGCTTTACAAGCCAATTATGGAGCATTAGAGTTCAATTGGCTATTGGGACGTGACATCGTGCAAAAGAAAGCCGTATCGAGATGGGGTTCTGGAGTAGTAAGCCAACTCTGTCTTGACTTTAAAGCTGCCTTCCCTGATGTTCGTGGATTCTCTGTGCGAAACCTTTATTACATGAAGGAATGGTATGAGTTTTATATGACAGATGATGAGCATAAACAAATTTTGCACCAATTAGGTGCAAAATTACAAGAGGCTGAAAATCAGAACCCTATAAAATTGCACCAATTAGGTGCAGAAATCATATCGAACGATAAAATATCTGATATCTTAGAAAACAATGGCATGCTGCCTATATTCGGAATCGTGCCGTGGAAACATCATTTGGTCATCACATCTAAGTGCAAATCTATCAAAGAAGCATTCTATTATATTAAACGCATTATCGATGAGGGACTCAGCAAACGTGAATTGGAAGACGTTATCGAGGCTGATGATTTCAGCAAGTATGGTCATGTCATAACAAACTTTTCGACCCAATTGTCAGCACGACAAAGTCAACTTGCAATGAATGTTCTAAAAGACCCTTATCGCCTTGATTTCCTCACATTGGAAAGGGGCTATAATGAGCGTGACTTGGAAAATGCAATTGCAACAGATATAACTCGTTTTCTGCTTGAACTCGGAAATGGCTTTACTTTCGTAGGAAGACAACCTGAACTCGTAGTTGGCAATGAAGGATATTTTCCTGACTTGTTATTTTATCATATACGTCTACGCTGTTATGTCGTTATTGAGTTAAAAGTGGTAGATTTCAAACCTGAATTTGCAGGTAAACTGAATTTCTATGTAGCAGCATGCAATAAGTTGCTTCGCCAACCAGAAGACAATCCTACTATTGGGCTTCTTCTCTGTAAGTCAAAAGATCAGACGAAAGTTGAATGGGCATTTGACAGTATACAGAATCCTATGGGTGTGGCTACTTATGAAGGAATTAAAATAAAAGACAAACTTCCTTCTGTAGAAGATCTGAAAAAACGCCTTGACATGGTGGAGCAGGAACTCAGAGAATATAAAGAGAATGAGGAGGCTTCTGCAAAGGACGGAAATTACACATCCAATCAAGAAACAAAATAGCTGTATTATCTTGTATTTCTATGCTTTAGATAATTCATATTTGTACCAATGTGATATAAGCTACTGATTATCAGTATAGTTTATTTTCGAGGAGGTTAAGTAATATCTCCTGCCGATGAGGAGCCTCTCATTGATGCTCCTCTCTCTCAAAAGAGAGTTGTTAAGCTAATATATAATTAAAGCACACAACTGAAAAGGAAACGATTCGGTTGTGTGCTTTTTTGTATTATAGCTTTTGCCATAAGTACATGAAGAAACGAAAAAGAGGATGAGCCATGGACAATGACACACCCTCTTTTAGAAAACTTTATTTCTCGTTCTTTGCAGCAAGGGCTTCACGAACCTTTGCCTCGATTTCTTCAGCCAATTCTGGATTGTCCTTCAATAAAGCCTTGGCTGCATCGCGACCCTGACCCAATTTAGAACCATCATAGCTGAACCAGCTACCACTCTTCTGGATGATGTTGTGCTCTACGCCCAAATCAATAATCTCGCCAATCTTGCTGATACCCTCACCAAAGGTAATCTCAAACTCAGCCTTGCGGAAAGGAGGAGCAACCTTGTTCTTCACCACCTTCACACGTACCAGATTGCCAAGAACATTTTCACCATCCTTGATGGCAGAAGCCTTGCGGATATCCAGACGTACAGAAGCATAGAATTTCAAGGCATTACCACCGGTAGTCGTCTCTGGGTTGCCAAACATGATACCAATCTTATCACGCAACTGGTTGATGAATATACAGGTGGTGTTTGTCTTGCTGATGGTAGAGGTGAGCTTGCGGAGAGCCTGGCTCATCAGACGAGCCTGAAGACCTACCACGTTGTCACCCATGTCACCCTCGATTTCCTTCTTTGGAGTCAGCGCTGCTACAGAGTCAATCACCAGAATGTCGATGGCAGAAGAACTAATCAGCTGGTCTGCAATCTGTAAAGCCTGCTCACCATTGTCTGGCTGTGAAATCCACAGATTGTCCACATCTACACCCAATTTAGCTGCGTAGAAACGGTCGAATGCGTGCTCAGCATCGATGAAAGCAGCGATACCGCCAGCTTTCTGTGCCTCTGCGATGGCATGAATGGCCAGAGTAGTCTTACCAGAAGATTCCGGACCATAGATTTCTATGATTCGTCCCTTAGGATAACCACCTACGCCAAGCGCATTGTCAAGTGCGATACTGCCGGTAGGAATCACCTCTATATTCTCGATTTGTTCATCACCCAATTTCATGATAGAGCCTTTGCCGAAGTCCTTTTCGATCTTCGCCATGGCAGCTTGAAGGGCCTTCAGTTTACCTTCATTAGGATTTAAAGTACCCTCCTTTATTTCTTCCTTTTTCGCCATTGTAATAATAGTTTTAAACTGTTATATTTTATATTTGTTTGAGGTTGCAATTAGTCGATTTCCAAATCACCATCAAATACCTCGTGCCAAGGCAAACCTTGCTTGTTGAGTTGCTCCATGAATGGATCCGGGTCGAATTCCTCTACGTTCCATACACCTGGCTTCTTCCAGATGCCCTTGAGGAACATCATGGCACCAATCATAGCTGGTACACCAGTAGTATAGCTTACGCCCTGCATGCCAGTCTCGTTGTATGCCTCCTGGTGCTTGCAGTTGTTGTAAACATAGTATGTGCGCTCCTTACCATCCTTCTTGCCACGGATACGGCAACCGATAGAGGTCTCGCCGTCATAGTTCTCACCGAGATCCTGTGGGTTAGGCAATACGGCTTTCAGGAACTGCAATGGAACGATCTTCACCTTGGCAGTCTTGCCAGAGCCATCAGCCAATGGAGCCTCGTATTCAATCTCGTCGATACGGCTCATGCCGAGGTTCTGAATGCAGTCGAGATAGGTGAGATACTGCTGGCCGAAAGTCATCCAGAAGCGTGCCTCCTTGATGGTAGGGTAGTTCTTTACCAGACTCTCCAACTCCTCGTGGTGCATCAGATAACTCTCGCGAGGACCGATGTTAGGGTAGGTGAGAGGTTTGTGGATAGACAGAGGGTCTGTTTCAATCCATTCACCATTCTTATACCAGAGTCCCTTCTGGGTAATTTCGCGGATGTTGATTTCAGGGTTGAAGTTGGTAGCGAAAGCCTTGTGGTGGTTACCAGCGTTGCAGTCCACGATATCGAGCACCTCAATCTCATCGAAGTGATGTTTGGCAGCGTATGCGGTGAAGATACCGGAAACGCCTGGGTCGAAACCGCAACCGAGGATAGCGCAAAGACCAGCCTTCTCAAACTTGTCCTTGTATGCCCACTGCCATGAGTACTCGAAGTGAGCCTCGTCCTTAGGTTCGTAATTGGCAGTGTCCATGTAGTTGCAACCGCAAGCCAAACAAGCATCCATGATCGTAAGATCCTGATAAGGCAAAGCGAGGTTGATGACAAGCTCAGGCTTGTAGCTATTGAAGAGAGCCTTCAACTGCTCAACGTCGTCGGCATCCACCTCAGCCGTCTGAATATCCATCTTGTAACCCTTGGCGTGGATATCCTTTACCAACTTATCGCATTTTTCCTTGCGACGGCTAGCAATCATAAACTCGGTGAAAACGTCCTGGTTCTGGACGATTTTGAAGGCAGCCACGGTAGCAACGCCACCTGCGCCAATCATAAGTACTCTACTCATTTATATTTTATATATTTTAATGTTTATCGTCTGTTGTTTATTTTATTTCATTGGCAGAGATGCCCAAGGCACTCATCAGTGAATATCCGAGAATCTCCTGTCGGAAATTGCCGCCAGGCATTGGTTGCATGGCGAAGAGCGTGATGCGCTTGTCGTCATCCTCTACCTTTCTCAATATCTCTCGCAGGCGGTCGTAGGCATCTCCATCTTCCGAGTTGGGAATGATCATGACGCGCTTTACCTCCTTGGCATTGCAAACCGTGCGGGCAACATCCACGAGGAAATCATCCTTGCCCACCATCTTTTCCTCTGTAGGATAAGAAGATATGATAAACTCGCCCAGCTTGCTGTCCTTGAAAGCCTGTGCGTTCAGATCTTTCTCATAATTGGAAGGGCGGAAGTTTTTCATTGCCATAGACTGCTTGTCGTGGATAAGCACTACTTGGGTTTCGTGCTCACCCTCTCTGAGACCGCCGTCAAGGGCAATACAGACTGCCCATTGAGCCATGTCGGCCGGTTGGATGCGACGATTGATCATACGCTCGAAATTGACAGTCAGGTCGAAAGCCACTCTGTCAATGTAGTCAGCGTCAGCGATGATAACATTCTCGCTCCATTTTATATTGTTTGTATCTAATGAATTCATAGGTGCAAAAATACGATTTTTTTTCGTAACTTACCCCATTTTATGGATAAAATAATAAAAATGATATATTTTTTTCTTTTCTAAGATGCAGATGCACTCTTTCCTCATGTGTGGATTTCCCTCTTTTTATGCGAAGCATTTAGCCAAATAATGTCCTGCGAGGACTGCTAAAAGTCCCAAAGCCAGACTTCCGAAGAGATAGAGCATCATATAGGTATAACTTCCATCCTTCATCAGTCCGTAACCTTCGTTCATGAAGGTAGAGAAGGTGGTAAAGCCTCCGCAAAAGCCTGTAGTGAGGAGCATTTTGACGGATGGGGATAAAAGACCTCCTCCATTCCAGTTCAATCCTGATAAAAAACCGATGATGAGGCATCCCAATACATTTACCGTCATCGTTCCGAAGGGGAATGCGATGAATGTATATGATTGCACCATCTTGGAAATCCAAAATCTCATGCCGCCTCCGAAGAAGCTGCCGATACTGACCAGTAATAATTCTTTCATTTCTATATTTTTGTGATTGCTGCATGGACATGTTAGCAGAGCCTTTTCTGCCGGTGTCCGATTACTTATTGCAGTGCAAAATTACATGTTTTATTTCTCTTAGGCAAAAGATTTCTGGAAAAAATAAAATGGCATGCTTAATTTTTTCTCTTCCTTTTTCTTTTAATGGATATAAGGAGCAGGAAAGTAATCCCGGGATTGCTTTTCCTGGATAAAGGTTCGAATAAATAAAGAATTGTTGAACATTTTAAAATAATAGGAGAAAAAGTTATGAAACGAGTATTCAATCTTTTGGTCGTGGATGAGAGTGGCAGTATGAGCATTATCAAGCGTCATGCTTTGGTAGGAATCAATGAGACGCTGACTACGATTCAGAAAATGCAGGAGACGCATAAGAATCTGGAGCAGCGAGTTACGCTCATCACTTTTGACAGCACGCATACCAATGTGTTCTATGATAACGTGCGTGCCTCTAATGCCAATCCTTTGAAGGCAAAGGATTATAATCCTTGTGGTGCCACTCCTCTTTACGATGCCATCGGAATGGGTATCGCCAAGATCAATGCCTTGACCACCGAGGATGACAGTGTGTTGGTAACTATTATCACGGATGGTGAGGAGAATTGCAGTGAGGAGTATAGTCTGAAGATGATCAAGAATCTTATCGAGAAATTGAAGAAGCAGAACTGGACTTTTACCTTCATCGGCACCGATGATCTGGATGTGGAGAATATCGCTATGGATATGGGTATTGACAATCACCTCCAGTTCTCGGAAGATGAGGCAGGCACCAAGAAGATGTTTGCAAGAGAGAATAGGGCGAGAGAGCGCTATGTCAAGTGCTGTGCGATGGATTGTAAGATGGAAGCAGGGAGTTACTTCGAGGAGGAATAAAGATAAAAAAGAAGAAGTTGACGAAAAAAAGTGAATGGTAAATGCTGATTATTCAGAAAGTTTTTGTACTTTTGCAATCAGAATGATTTCTCGCAAGAGTTTGATTTCTATTTTTTTTGATGGTTAAATTAGCGTTTGCTATTCGGTCATGCACATTGGAACGTAGGAAACTTCAATAAAAAGCAGGAATACCGACAGATAGTAAGCGTCCGCTATAGCGTGGGCGTTACTTGTCGTTTTCCTCAGCTTTTCCTACGGCTGCAATGTGGACAGGTTTCGTCCACGTGTTTTGTATCCGTAGGTGATGTAGAGAACGATGGCTTCGCAATTATAATCTATCGGATTCACTAATTTAATAACATTAAAAGCTTAGCTATCGGCATAACGGGCACAACTTATGAAAAAGTTACATTTTTCTTTAATGGCGATTCTTTTTGCCTTGTTTTCAATGGTGTCTTTCACCGCTTGTTCATCTGATGATGACGATGCTCCATCACAAGATGATATCAAGACTAATTGTATAGGAATGTGGCAGACGACTCACATTTCTGGCTGGGATTATGATGATACAGATGATGAGAATCTTATTAAGGTTGATCAGGATGTTCCTGAAGGGGAAGCTGATAGAATCCTTTTCAAGGGTGATGGAACCTACAAATGGTATGAGAATGTTGATGGTAACTGGCAATCATCTGACTATACTTGCAAATATGAGGTTTCTGGCAATAAAATCATTCTGTATGACGACAGAGGTGATATGGATATAACTTATACTGTTGTTTCCTTCAAAAATGATACTGTTGTATTGGAGGTTACCTTAGATGAAGGACCTCAGTATAAGCAGAGAATTACCTGCAAGCGAGTAAACTAAATTATATAAGAATTTTAAAAAGCAGCATGATTTCACGTGCTGCTTTTTTTGTTTTATATCAATCCTCTTTTCTCGAATTTTTCAATTATGGCTAATTCTCTTTTCCTGGATCTTCGCAAGTTGTTGCTCTCTTTTGAAACTGCCTTCTGGCGCAGTGAGTTGATCTGTGCCAACTTCTGCTCCCGCGAGTAAGGATGCAATAACATGGATTCTACCTCCTTCACAGCACCCATACTGTTCTGACGGTGAAAATCGTTTATATAAGATCTTTTCAGTACTGAATTGTTCTGCATAATCATCTAATTTTGCTAGACTTTTTTATTTTTCCATTCTTCTTTGACTAATTCAGCTAAATATCCATCGCTTCTGCAATGCATATCAGCAATGCCTTCGTTCATCATCTTATAAATAGAAGAAGCATAAAAGAAATCTAGAGCATCTTCCAATGTAATGCCTGTGTGCGCTGCAAAGATGGGTACTATGCGAGCATATTTCATTTGAAGTATTGTCTTGTTTGCTTCCATAAAAGATCTCCTTATATGATTTCGTCTGACTTGACAAAGTGCAGATGCTTGTTTAATATTTCTTGATTTAAAATACAGATCTGATGATTGGGATGGATGAATTTTAAGCGTCCAAGCGCTTCTTCTTTGCTGATATTACCCGAAAAATAAAGATCTACAGTATTAAATACTTTATCATCGGCAATGCCACCAGTAACCATATCATACTTACTTGATTGTTTTCCAAGTCGGCATAAAGCAACAAAATCTAACCACTCTTCATTGTAATCAATAAAGTTCTTTATCTTATATTCTCTGTCTAAGTTTTCATCTAAGATGTATTGGTTAAGATACGCTTTATCACCTTGAAAGAGGAATCGTTGGGCATACTTTTTCGCCTGTTCGACAAGAGAGGTTAGATAGAATCCTTTGCCGAAATCCAACAAATCACGAGAATGGTAAACATCTGGTAATTCTATGATGAATTTTGATGCGTGATAAACTTTCATTTCAATGCTCCTCGTTTCTTTAACAAGTTAATCAAATCGTCTATGATGTACTCCTTGCTGAAAGTATGGAGCACATCATAACAGGGTATCATATAGCCATTTAAGATATCTGTTGACCGTAACATCTTATATACCTTACTGGCACTCATGTTCAATCGGTCGGCTAAGTTGCCAACGCAATAGGTTACGAAATCCAATTGATATTCTTGCATAATCTTATTTTTTTTTATATGTATGGGGCAAAGTTAAGACTTTTCTTCGTTAACACCAAATTATTCTTGCTTTATTTGGGATTTTTCTGCAAATTGTTTCCATATATCTTTCATGTCATCCGGCAGATAGCTCAAAGCCTTCTCTTTCATTTCTTGCGGAATACCGAAGCGGGCTTCGGCGATGCTGCCAACGATGGCTCCGATGGTATCGCTATCACCGCCATGAGATATAGCGAGGCGAATGGCATCCTCGAAAGATGAGGCTTGCGAGAGGAGGTAGAAGGATAAGGGCACGGCATCCATACAGGTCTCATCGAACTTGCCCTTTGGATAAACTCGTGTGTCGAAATCCTCGTAATAGCTGCGGGCGATGGACATGAACCCTTGTATTGTTTCATTTTCATCCTTAGAAGCCTTAGCATTCTCATTTTTCAATCCCTTCGTTTCCTCATTCTCAGAATCTTTAGATTCTTCTGAGAATCTGCTCTTGCGGAAATGCCAGATGGCATGAGCTACAGCTTTGGCTCCCTTGATTCCTTCGGGATGGTTATGAGTAGGAAGAGCCGTTTTCTCTGCCTCTTCCAACACCTGCGACAGGTCATCGAATAGCCAAGCCACTGGCGATACTCGCATTGCCGAACCATTGCCAAAACTATTGTATGGCTGCGGATCAAGAGAACGAATCCACCCCGCGAATCTTCCGCCATACGCTCCTTTTGGAGAAGGATAGCGGCGGCACCAATCCAGCAGGCTTTCCTGATAGCTTCGCCCGTTCAATATCGCATCGGCTACCGCTACCGTACAGATGGTATCATCGGTGAAGTCGCATCCCCCACCGAACATCTCGAAATCATAATCAAACGTATTGTTGAACTCATATTTTGAGCCAGCAATATCTCCTATAATTGCTCCTAGCATAAGCTGTAGTCATTTAATCCGTCATGTAATACCATCCGAGTCCTGGGTATTTATCACCAAATTTGCCAATGTTTATATCACCCATGAAATACATTTCACTTTCCGTAAAACCACTAAAAGTACCATTTTTTATAGCCTCTTCTTCGTTTTCAAAACGATTCATTAGCTCGTCAAATCTTTTTCTGTCCTCTTCAGTAAATCCTCTTATTTCATCCGATTCTATCACATTCCAAGTTATGCAATTCAAAGCACCTCCTTGCTTGATTATTTCTTCGCAATTAAATTGGTGGATGTCACAGGATGGATAATAGCCTTGTATCTGCTTGAGGGCTTGGTCATCTTCTTCGATGTTGATTGCAGGTAAGATGATAGTATTTCCAACTTGCAAAAAATTGATATAAGCCCAATTACGCTTGTCTGGCTTTTTTACATCATAATGCAACATCTCTACATGAACATGTTTGCTCAGTCTTCTTTCTACTTCTGTAGCAAAGTCTTTGTCGTAATCCACGTAATTTGTCAGGAGAACATTTTCAGAATCAATGGGTCTGACAATTCCATCCGCATGTCCGTATTTCTCGCACTTATCCCAAGGAATCATAATGCCCTTGCATTGGAATAGGTTCTCGAGTTCCGTATGTATCTCTGATGGATTGTAGTTCGGATTCTCGTGGTATACTTTTTCTGTCATGATGACGAAATCGGCTCCCTTTACTACATTGCCGCCATCTATAACTAAGTCCGTCTTCTTGCTTGGAAAAAGATACATCGACTTACACGCTTTGTCAGGATTTGTAATGTATTTTTTATCTGACTCTCTTTTGGTAAGATAGTCAGGGTAATAGCGATATTGCACGAATTCATCTGTTTCTATCTGGATAGGCATATAGTCGCGGCACCAAATGTCGGCAGTGTTTCCGATAAATCTCCACTTAATATCATTCTCGTTCAAGCAAGCTGTGAACTTGTCGAAGAATTTGGGATAGCTTTTCTTCAACCATGTGGAAAGAAAAACAACATATGTTCTGTCATCTGTAATCATATTGTAAATCTATAGTTTGCTGTTAAGTACTTATTAAATTCTATAACTAATTCATCTTGTGTGCTACCAGAATCGTTGTCGTAATAATTGTTGGCTAAAATTGAGGCAACTTTATCTTTTGTCGTTTTTGAGGCAGACTTTAAGTTTACCCGATGGCTGCTTTTGATATGAGATGTGTCATTGTGTTTTTCCAAAATTATTCTTGGAAAGTCGTCGGGATTGCCAAATGCATCAAACTTGTCGAAGAGTTCTTCGCAAACTTTCATAGGTCCGTTTAGTTTGTACTTCTCTTCTTGATGGTCTGAAAAACAGTCTATATGCTTTATGCCACGGATAAGTATGCCACCAAAAGCGGAATCACTTGTCAAACACGGCATCAGTTTACCAGTTGAAGCCTTTTCTCTCATGGGCACATTGCTTTCAAAAGAAAGGTCTACACCGCTTGAGTGAAAGAACCATTCTCCTGCTTTGCTATTGCGTGGATAGGTTATAATATCTTGATGGGTAGGGCAATAGAAGTAAAATTCGATGTCTGTTAGTCTGTACTTCTTATTGCCTTTCAGAATAGCTACATCGTGAAGAAGAATACTTGCCAAATGTTGAAACTTCTTTTCGATACAGTTGCCATCTAATAGCCATTTTTGCTGTAACAGATTTCTTAAATCATTTATGCTATTTGTTTCTTTCATGCTTATTATTTAATTTGAAGTTTGTCTGAAAACTTTTTTATTGTTAATAGTACGGCTATTCTATCACCTCCCAGAAACTCTCCGGAAGGCTGATGTTCTTCATCCTTTTTGCACTCTCAAACAATGGGGCGATGTCTTCGGCTTCGAAGCCGGCGATGCCGCAACCTATTGGGGTTACCAGGAAATGTAGCTCTTGATGATGCTTGGCATAGGCGATGAATTCCTCCACGTATGGACGGATGGTTTCCACGCCGCCCTGCATCGTAGGGATGGCATAACTCTGGCCCTGCAAGCCTACACCCTTGCCCATGACGGCACCGAAATGTAATCGGGCTATGCGGGCAGCACCACCGCCATGCATGCCAGCCAGATTACTGCCAAAAACAAATATCTCGTTCTCCTTCAAAGAATCAATCCAGCGAGGAGTAATTCTTCCCTTCTTCATATCTTCCATATTCTTCTTATTATTAAATATGTTATTGCTAATATCAGCCGATTCCTCGCAGCACATTCTCGAAGCCATCATGCTCGGCATCGACATCTTAGGAGCACTTGAAACGGATGTGTCTTCCTCTGCGAATGACAGATAGCTTCCGTATTCCGAAGCATCGAAGTATTTCTTGAAATAAGGAATCACCACATCATGCATCATCTTCTGGCATCGCTGGGTGACGGCGGAGGCGGTCATGCCCAACTGCATGGCTACGTCCTTGCCCTTGAATCCCTCGATATAGAGCATCTTCAGGATGATGCTGTTCTTGCTGTCTCTGCCATAATAAAGATTGCCAATCTCTTCTATCGTTTGATAAAGTTCATGCTCAAACTGGTTGTCGCTTATATCAAACTTCATCTTCCGGCTCTCCTGTCTGGTCTCGAAACTCTCAAATCGATGTTCCTTCTTCACTTCCTTCAATTTATCCAGCAAGAGGAATCGGAAACCATTCACCATCCAGGTTTTGAGCGACATGCTTGGCTTCCTGTCCTCCAAAGGCTTAAAGTCATGCTCGCAGAGATAGAGATAATATTCGTGAGCTAATGAATAAAAGTCCATGCCCGGTTTCGATTGCAGGTCGTAACGCTTGTCGTAGATGCAATAAGCCACCCGGCAGTATCCGTAGTAATACTCCCTTACTATTCTTGCATCAGCATCTTTGAAGCCTTGAAGAATCTCATCATCAGACAGTTGTGAGAGATCAGACTTCCTTGAAAAATCCTTTTCTTTCCCCATATCGTTTCGATATTTCATTTCGTTTGCAAATATATACTTTTTCTTTGAGAAATAGGAGTTTTGCTCCAGTTTTCTTTTTTACATAGTATTAAAAGAAAAAAGTAGGGAGAAAATTAAGCTGATATCGAAAAAAATGAGGATTTTTACAGCGTATATCGGAAAATAAAGATAAAAATAAGCAGATACAGGGAAAACTTTCAGAAAAAATGAAATCCATAAGAAAATGTTGATTTTAACATCCTCTTATGGATTTCATGACTGTTTACCATTTATGAATGATGCAAGAAGCATCAGGTTATGCATGATGTAAGAGCATCAGAAAATTATGCCAGAACATAAAGTTTCTTTTTGCCGTTGAATACAATTCTTATCGGATTTTTCTTGTTTGCAACAAAGGCATCGAGTTCTACTTCCGCCATCGTACTGTTCATTCCCGTCATCTTGCAGTATTTAGATACGGTGAGTGTCTTGTTGTTGCGCAAATACGCCAAAGCCATTTCCAGACGATCTTTCTTGCTCAGGCGGTTGCTGATATGTGTAGTCACGGCTGGACGGGTTACTACTGTCGTGACGATAGGTCTGTAATATCCACCGTAATGATGGAAATGTCCGTAGTGTCTGTATTGTGCGAAAGTTGTAGTACCTACCAATGCCATCATAGCGATGAGCATTCCTTTCTTGATGTTATTTGTCGTCTTCATAATCTTTTCTCCTTTTATTACTTGATTTATTTATAACCTATTGTTTTATTTATAAGCCTACTGGATTGATAGTAGGTCCTGACGTCCTTTCATGAAGTTCGAACTCTTGTTTGATGAACGTTACGATTATATGACCTTGAGAAAAATGAGAAGTAAAAAATGGGGGGCTAAAAAAGCAGAAAAAGTCACATGAAATATGGAGGGAACTATGCATACCAAAAAAACTCTCTGTTTTTTACTTTTTACGAAAAGCTGGGTCATGTATTCATAAAAATGAGAATGTAAAATGATATGAGTTATGAAAAGAGTTATCAATTATTTATTTGTTCTGGCAGCGATGTCCTGCAGTCTTACTTCTTGTAATAGTAGTGATGATGATTTAGAAAATGAGTCTATCGTTCCGCCTCAGGAAACGGTGACGATTACGGATACAAGGAAATCTATAGCCACAGAGATGCTGACGATTCCTTATCACGAACTTGCATTTTCTACCTCTGGAAATACAGAGAAACCTTGTCTGGTCATCTATCTTCATGGTGGAACCAGCAGTGGTGATGATAATGAAAAGCAGATGGAGGAAGCTGGTATTGATTCTATATCCAATTACCTGAAAGCGCATCAGAAGAATGCCGTCTTTCTGATTCCTCAATGTCCTAACCGTCAGTATTGGATAGGTCCTGCCAAAAATGTACTTGGCGAGTTGATAGATCAGTATGTAGCTGATGGTAGGGTCGATGCAAAGCAGATTTATCTTTTTGGCGGTTCTATGGGTGGAACTGGTACTTGGGGTATGCTTGCTGCCTATCCGAATCTGTTTGCTGCTGCGATGCCTGTCGCTGGCGATCCTACGAAAGCGGGGGAATACAACAGTAATACTCCCGTATTTACAGTGATGGGTACAGAGGATGATCTCATGGATATGTTTACTGCAGAGAGTTTCGTGGAACAGTTGAAAGCTCAGAATGTGGATGCTCGAATAGAGATAGAGGAAGGATGGACCCATGAGATGACCTGTATCGAGAGTTATACGACCTCAAGACTCGATTGGGTGTTTTCACACAAACATAATTAATTAACAATGAAGAATATGGATATATTAAGAAAATCTTTGGTCATGCTGGCCTTTGCTCTGGTGAGCATTTCTGCGATGGCAGAACAGTTCTGCTATCTTACTTTTGAGACGAAGGATGGGACAAAGGCTTCCGGACAATATCTTGTAAAAGGTGGCAGTTGGGATTCCAGCCGTGATGCCTGCCGCAGCGAGTATTGCGATGATGCACGTGATGGTGCGGGCAGATATGCCAATGTAGGTTTCCGTGTTGTAAGAGTAGATAGGTAGATATTTTTTTATAAAAAAGTGTATCCTCTTTTTTACTTTTCCCTTTTCAGAAGGTCAAATAATCGTAACGTTCAAGAAAATAAACGAATATGAGTATAAATGACAATGTCATCATCGACACGCTGAAGGAATCTCCCGAGAGAGGATTCAGAATGCTGATGATGAAATATCAGGAGCCTCTCTACTGGCACATCCGAAGACTTGTAGTGTCGCACGATGATGCTCAGGATGCTGCTCAGGAAACTTTCGTGAGAATCTACCGTTCGTTCGACCAGTATCGTGGGGACTGCTCATTTCGAAGCTGGATTTACCGCATCGCTACCAATGAGGCATTGCGCATCATCAGTAAGCGGAGGCAAGAGGTCGTTTCACTGGAATCGGCTGCCACGGGAGTCCAATTCATCGCTGGCGATAATGATGTAGATTATGCCGACCAGGTGGCGGTAAAACTGCAGAAGGCGATTCTCACGCTTCCACCCAAGCAGCAGTTGGCGTTCAACCTGCGATATTACGATGAACTCTCTTTCGATGAGATTGCCCGCATCGCAGATTCCACGCCTTCCAGCATCAAGGCAAGCTATCATGTTGCCAAAGAGAAAATCGTGAAGTACATGAATTCAAACGATTAGGTGAGAGTTCTGGAAAGTTTTTTAACGGATTTCAAAAAGTAAGAATATGGATACAAGATTTGATTTCAATAAAACCGAGAAATTTGATTTCGATAAGGTGGGTAAGCGAATGCCTTACTCTACTCCCGAAGGTTTCTTCAAGGATATGGAAGCGAATATTCTGGAGGCGGTGAAGGATGATACTCCGCAACCGCTTAAGACAGAACCGAAAAAGCGACCTCTGATGAGGGTGATGTGGACGGCTGTATTGGCAGTGGCAGCATCTGTGGCTGTACTCCTGGTACTCCATATCGACTTCTCTGCGCCTCATCCTTCTCATCCATCTCAGACAGAACAAGAACTCCAGGCGGTGGATCAGGCTTTTGCCCAGCTGTCAGCTGCCGATCAGGCATATCTTTTAGATGTTTACCAGGAGGATGTTTTTCTGAATAATTAAATATGTCTCTCAAATAATATCAGGATTCTCTTTCATTCAATGGATAGATGTTTCCTGTTTTCTAAAAAAAAACAGATTCAATATAATTTAAAAAGATTAAGTATGAAAAGAATTGTAAGTATTTTGATGATGGTCGCTATGATGACTATTACGACAAGTGTTTTAGCACAGACTCCTAATCAGAAACAGCGCATTTCGCGCGAACAGTTGGCTGAAAAGCAAGCGCAGCATATTGCGCACGACTTGGCTTTCGATGAGAAGACCACAGCTCGTTTTATCGAAACCTATACTGCGTGTCAGAAGGAAATCTGGGCGCTGGGTCCTCGTATTCGCCGCAATCAGAAAGGTTCTGAGGCACAGAGTGAACAGAATATAAAGCGTCGTTTTGAGATGAGCGAGAAGATTCTCGACATCCGTCAGAAGTATTACAAGAAGTATTCTCAGTTCCTGACCCAACAGCAGATACAGAGGGTCTATGAGATTGAGAAAAACATGATGAGGCGCTTTGCTCAGCATGCCAAGGGTGGCAAGGGACAGCCGGGTAAGCGTATTCCTCGTGCTCAAAAACAGTAAAGAAAGGTTGTTAATACAAAAGTAGTTCGAATACATAGGCTGGTACTCGTGAGAGCATCAGCCTATTTCGTGTGACGGCTTTCCCATGCCAGTATCAGTCCTACGACTCCCGAGTAACTCTTTCTTCCTTCCGCCACATGATTGCCCCGCAGGTAAAGATCGAAGATGAAGTCCTGGGCTGCATCGAGCACCTTGCATCGCTTGCTGAGCCAGTAGTTGCGGTCGCTTCTTGCCAACTGGATGATTTCTGGTCGGATGTATTTCAGGAATTTCTCTCCTTCTTTCTCACCTAAAATATCGAAGACATTGCGCAGGACGTGGAAGAAGATGTGGTAATAACCGCTGAACTTCACAGCTTTGTCGGATGAGGCTGTGCAGACGATATAGCTGTAGAAGTTTGCCTCTCCCTCGTTGGCAATACCGAGTAAGTGGGCAAACTCGTGGGCATAGATGGCAGGATAGTCGTGCGGACGGATGTCGCCATTCAGGGTGAACTCGCAGAAGAATGGCCCCATGCTGCCCGTTACGCCCGACATCGAACTCAGTGGAGTGAAGAGCATGGTCTTGGCATGAGGATGCTGGTTGAAGGGAGCATTGATTCCTTCCTTGGCTCCGATTTCGTTGTAACCTTTCAGAACTGCATCCCGCACCCGATTCTTCAATCCATCATCCACCATACCATTGAATTGACTTTCCCTTTGGTCGTCGAACGCTGTTTCTTCACTCTTCACTCTTCGTTCTTCACTTAAATAGTTGATGCTGTCAGCATATCTGTAGGCGAACTCCCGAAATTTGGCTTCAGATACTTCCACAGGCTTCATGCCCGTTCTGCAGTAGATATTCGGCTGCGAGTAGTTCAGCCCCCAGGCTATATAAAACCAGGCATATACCCACAGCAGATATTCGGCTACTCTTCCGAAAACTACCTTCTTCTTGGGATAGCAGCCTCTCTTTGCTGCAAGAAAAAAGAACCGCTTGGCCAGTTGTTTCCTCCATTTTATTTCGTAGATGGGATAGAAAATGACCCAGACTATGCTGAGAGCGATGAAAATATCGCCAACGGCAAAGGGGAAAAGTCCGGAGATGGGAGAGAGAAGAGAGCCGATTATCGGATAGATACGGGTGGTGTAGATGAATCCCCATAAAGGAATCAACTTCGTAAGGGTGATGAGGCTGAGCAATACCAGCAATACCCAGTGGCGCCACTTCAGTCGGCTGATATGTAGTGAGTTGAGTCGTATCATGTAGCTGATTTTTGTTTTTTTCTGCAAAGTTACAAAAGTATTCGGAATCCTTGACATAACTTGCTTGTTTTTTTCGTAAATTTGCAAACGTAGAACAGATTATTAACTTAAAGAAATGGGAGGGCCGATTATGAAACGAACATTAGAAGCATTCGAGGCCAACAACCTTGAGTTTGAGAACGTCTATAATGAAGACGATGAGCGCAGAGAATATAATTCAATATGGTACACCTAAGCAGGTCCCTGCTTACTTGTAAGAAAGTATTGGATTATCAATGATAGGATAATAGATTTGAAAGAAAGACTATGTTGAAGTTGAGACTTGCACCAACTGATACATAGTCTTTTTCTTTTTCCTATTTCCCCCTTCTGCTTTTTCATTTGTTGAGACTTCTTTCTTCCGCTTCCTCTTTCCCCATTTCTTTATTTCTCAAAGTGCTGGTAATCCTTGCTGTATTTCCAGTCGCCACCCCATCTGAATCCTTTTTGCTTGAAGAGGCGGTAACAGAGGTCGCCTTTCTGAATCATATACACATGTTTCTTGCTGCGGTCGAGATAGGGACGGGCTGTAGCAGGTTCTACCACTTCCTTGCCGTTTTTGAGTCGTTTGTGGTAAGGATTGTAGAGCGTGTTGATATCAATAGCAAGTCCCCTGCCGTGCTTTGAAACGGTGTGGGTATGTGAGATGAATCGGAAATTGAAACTGGAGGAGTTGTTATCCCGCATCGCCCGTTCGTCATCAGCATCCCAATAGTCGATGAGCCGCATCCGTTCTATCGGATATTTGGCATCATAGAGTTTGCGGAGGATGTCAAGCACGTCGGCTGCTATCGTTCTGTTTACCACCATCTCTCCCACGATGTTTCTGCCGTCCTTATCCACATGGAGGCATCTCAAATATCGCAGTTCACTTCTTGCCACGCTACAATTCTTCTTGTATGTCTTTCCCTGCATCAACTGGAATATTTTGTCAGGTATAGGAGAAACGGAGAAGAAATGCGCCTCGCCCAGTTTCCTGATGGTTGCCGCAGAAACGGTTTCCCCCGGATTTTGAGCCTTCAGAGAGAGGCAGGATAACAGGAGGAGTAGAAGACATATTTCAGCCGATAAAATGTTCTTTTTCGTTTTCTTCATTCTGAGTTCGTTTTGAAAGTTAATATTTCCAATCCTTCGATTGATGGCGCAAAGTTACACATATTTTCCGAGTTACTTATCCCTTTTGATGCTTTTCTATCCTTTTTGATGCTTTTCTATGCTTTTCTATCCCTTTTGATGCTTTTCTCCCAAAGAAGTGTGTTTGGAAACAAGTCATTTGGCACCAGTAAACAAGTCATTTAGGACTCGTAAACAAGTCATTTAAGACCTGCAATCAAGTCATTTAAGACTCGCAAACAAGTCATTTAGGACCAGTAAACAAGTCATTTAGGACTCGTAAATAAGTCATTTCGCTCCTGCAAATAGGTTATTTCTGAAAAGCATAAAGTTTTACAATATTTTCAAAAGGTGACGGTGACACCTATTTCTCATCTTTTTTTTATGCATTGGAGACACTACCCTCCAATTTGGATGTCTCCCTCTGATTATCAATCTTTTATATATTTTCGCGCGGTAAGTCATAAAAAAAAGAGTATATAAAAGTGTCACCTGTCACCGTTTTCTGCCGAGCCTTTTATTGGAGCCAGTTTGTTGGGTGACATCTGTGACACGAGTTTTCAGTTTTTTTGTGGAGGGGTCTGTCACCCCTGTCACCCATCGGTATTGCGAAAAAAAATGGATATTTATTTCTCCTTCCATCAACAATTTGTTTTTTTTGATAAAAAATCCAATCCGTTACTCCCTGCTTTTCATTTTCTTTTTGTAATTTTGCACCCCGAAAAAATAAGATTGATTTGATATAATAAGGATAATACACAGAGAATAATGAAAAAAGGATTGTTTGCACTCGCCTTGGGTACTTTCACCCTCGGAATGGCGGAATTTATTATCGAGGGAATTCTCACAGATGTGGCACACAACATGAATGTGAGCATCCCGCAAGTGGGTCATCTCATCTCCATTTATGCCCTGGGCGTTTGTGCAGGAGCCTTCTCCCTGATACTGATGCACAAGTATCGCCCTAAGAATATCCTGCTTTTTCTTACGTCGTTGGTGGTGATAGGAGCCATTATTGCCACTGTTGCCCCTAACTACTGGCTGTTGCTCTGCGCCCGCTTTATCCAGGGTTTGCCACATGGTGCTTACTTCGGAACGGCAACGATCGTGGCAGTGAAAATGGCCAAGGAAGGCAAGGAAACCAAGGCGGTGGCAATGATGTGCGCCGGAATGCCTTTCGCCAACCTGATGGGTGTTCCGCTCGGTACATTTCTCAGTCATACGATGTCCTGGCGAGTTCCTTTTCTGATGTCCGTGATATTGGGACTGCTCACTCTGTATATGATCTATCGCTGGGTACCTAATGTAGAGGCATTGCCCAATAAGGGAATGAAAGCACAGTTCAAGTTCATGCGCCATCTGGCTCCCTGGCTCATCATCGCAGCCACTTTCTTAGGCAATGGCGGCATACTCTGCTGGTTCAGTTACATCTCGCCTTTATTGCAGTGGAACGGCGGATTCAGTGCTGCCAGCATTTCTGTACTGATGATTCTTGCAGGATTGGGTATGGTGGTAGGCAATCAGGTGAGTGCCTTGCTTGCCGATAGGTTTAAGCCAGGACGTTTTACCTGTTATCTCCAGTTCTTGGCAGCGGCAGCCCTGCTTGCCACTTTCTTCCTTTCCCACATAGGATGGGTTTCGGCAGCCATGATGTTCATCTGCTGTGCCTGTCTTTTCGGAATCGGTTCGCCAGAACAGTTTCTGATAGTCAAGCATAGCGAGGGTGGCGAGATGCTCGGAGGCTGCTGCATTCAGGCGGCATTCAATTTGGGAAATGCGCTTGGTGCTTTCTTCGGAGGAATTCCTGTGGCAATGGGATTGGGTTATCATTTCCCTGCTCTTATCGGTGTACCTATGGCTTTGATGGGAGCCGTCTGCCTGCTGGTCTTCCGCAAAAAGTATGAATAAACATAAAAAGAGGGTGTGTCATGGATTTACGACACGCCCTCTTTTTATGTTTGTTCTTGTGTGAAATTATTCCTTGTTTTTTGATTTCTTCTTCTTTCTTCGATGTAAAATAATATATCCGGATATAAGCACTAAGGAAATCAGCAGTCCGGAGATAAAAACGAAGAGGTCGGAAAGCGGACCTAAGAGGGGAGAATAGCATCTGCCCACATGCAATTCGAGGGCTACATTCCAAAGAGAAAGGGGAGTGCGGGATAGTAATTCAGGCGTGGAAACAGGAATGTCTGCGCCCTTGCTATAATCGAAAACTACCGCTCTGCCACCGAAGAAATCCTTGGAGAAACCGCTTGTCAGTGTACTGGAAATCGGAATCATCGACTTGTCATGATGAGGCTTCCCAGTGGAGTAGTCCAGGATAAGTTCCTGCTCCGGATACCAGCGAAACAAACCGCTGAATGAACCTATCAGCCAACCGCCCTTGCCGTCGCTTTCAAATACGTTTACTCCCATCGGACTCACCTTTGGAGTCTGGTTTTTGTCGAGCAGTCGTGGTTTCTGACTGAAGGATTTATCTACATAGAGAAAACCCTCAGAGGTGGATACAAGCCAGTTGTTCTCAGCCGCATTCCATCGTATGGCACGGAGCTTGTCGTTCCATACATTGCCGTCTTTTATCTTCTGTTCAGTCTTGTTGAGAGCCAGTGGAATCATCAATGGTGGGCGCAGGCACATACCGGTAATCGCCAGCCAGAGGGTGAGGATGATGGTGGTATAACCTATCTTGTTGTGCCATTTCGCATTCCACACCATCCGCTTGCCGAGAACCTTCATCCTTTCCTTGATTTCTGTAGAATTCAGTTCGCTTTCTTTCAGTCTCTTATCCTGCAGTCCGTTTGTTAACAAACGTTTTTGTCTGCGGATGCGATAGGGTAAAATAAAGAGGACGATACCCGTTAGCGATAGGATGATGAGTACGATGGCGATGGCATCTGCCACCAGTCTGCCCGTAAGTCCGAAGAAGGCTCCGCTGTGCAAAGCCCAGACAGTCTTGAATAATGATTCCGTTGGAATAAAACCATTTGGTTGGGCAATAATACTTCTTTTTGTGTAAAAACTATTTTCAGAATGTGCGGATTGTATTTTTGTGAAACTGTCCGATTTTTTATGGGTCGTAATTTCGTAAATGGCAGAACGGGTCAGGGCTATAACATTCATGCTGTCTGGAGTAAGTGTGATGTCTGCCATCCTTTCGTGATTACCGGGGAGAGGGAACTTGATCCATCTTCCTCCAAGGGTATTCTTCCCATGAACATCATTCCTCTTCGCCTTGTCAGCTTCGAAATAATAAACGTCCCGAAGGGCAGCGCACCAGATTCTTCCATCTTTGGTACAGACCAGATGGCGGATGTTTCGCTCATCCACCTGTTCCGGAAGTCCCTGGTTGAAATCCTCCCAGTTTTGCATTTTGCTGTCTGTAAGCCATACGCCTGCATAGCCATACGCCAGGATGCCCAGAGGAGATGGGGTAGAGCCTTTGATGATACCATTGTTGAAGTTGCGGATATGATAGGCAGGAGGCAGTAAACTTCTGCTCACGGCACAGTCTGCAAATAGTTGGCGGTGGTTCAGGATAATGCCTGAAACGCAGAATACCAGCATGAATACGGACAGTATGAGTCCAAACCAGCGGTGGTATTTCTTCCATGTAAAGTACTTGTTCATTCTATTGTTCATTATCTTTTATATTTCGGGATGCAAAGGTACTGATAACCCTCGATTCGTGCAATACCTAAAAATAATGATTTCAAGCCCTGCGCCGTATTTATTCTGTGAAATGGATGGGAATCATTTTGGTGGTTACTTTGGATTTTCTTGCCGTGTTTCCTTTATACGGTCATTTCTATTGCCTATTTTGTAGCATCATACATAGACAAGTGAAAAAAGCGGATGGTTGTTGTATAACCAACTCCATCCGCTATCTTTGCATTTTAAATACCTTTTTTATTGTGTCATTCTAATAGAATAACATGTGCCTGAGTATTGTCCATATCAGGCATTGTCATTCCAACTGGTGCACCAATATAAGTAGGATCTGTAATGACATAATGTTTTCCATTTAAAGAAATATAATCCCCGGAAACATTGTCTGTAAAACATACAGCACTTGCCAAATGCCCTGGATAAAACACTAAAATAGTTTTCAATCCCAATAAATCCCTTACTAAACGAGTGAATAGTATAGCTCTGTCTTCACAATCGCAATATGGATAATATAAGGTTTCTTCTGCAAAGAAAGCTCTGTCATGTCCCCATACCTTATCATCATATTCATAAACAAAGGCAGTTTGAACCCAATTAAGCAATTTGTTTACAGCTTCCAATTGGCCCAATCCATTGATTTTATCCTTTAGAGAAGGATAAAGGTTTTCTTTGACGTTTTCATCCAACGGCGTATTGGCATACATTGCCCATCTTGTCATAAAGTTACTATTTACTTCTGATGTTGGATATGTATTATAGAAATCTATCATGTTTTCGTTAACTTGAACCTGTATCTGAATGTCAGAATATCTTTTAGAAGTCAAAGTTCTTAATTTGCTTTCTTTGTATTCAAATTTTTGATTTTTAGGAATATACAATGACAACGGTTTTTCTTGCGGAAATGAAGCGTCACATATTTCCAGTTGGTTTTCATAGCATTCAAATGGATAATAATTTATGCTTCTTATATTGAAATATGGAATTTCGTATATATTGTGTTCGCTGGCGTACAACAGGTAAATATGTTGTCCATTTCTGCCTATTCGCATTTTATAACCACTTTGACTAAAAATATAAGAAGTCAGCATCGTGGCTTCATTTGTATTTCCATATATGGCTTTTGAAAATGAATACAATAAGTTTAGATATGCCCAATCACACAAGTTCCTGCCAACTCTTATTGCAAGACAATCTCTTATGGTATTGTTGAGTACGCCCTCTGCTGACAGTTGTGTCCAGACATTAGATAACTGTTCGTTGCTACAATCTTGGAGAGACAGATTTAGATCCTTATTAAGGCGAATCTGGCATTTTGTTCCACAGTAGATAAAGTCAACCGTTCTTTCTTGTGGTTGAGAGTCTTCTTTAATGGGCGCAATAGGCGTAGGTTGTGGACTGGGGGTAGGTGGCGCAACAACGTCCTTGATTGGGATGGGATTGCTCTCAATTGGCTTGTTTTTATCATCTTCGGGGATTGTGACAGGTGGCACAGTCTCGTCCTTGGGCTTTGGAATGGCTGGCAAGGCATTGTATTGCTCCCAAGCTCGCTTTAAGAAAGCGGCATATTGTTCGTTGGCTTGTGTTCTAAAGTCATTGTATTTTTGTTGTGCTTGCTTTTTGAAGTCATCGTATGCCTTGCGAGGGTCGTTGTTTTGGGCAAGGCCGTTTGTTGAAGCCAATATGCCAAAACACAGTATAGGCAAAAGTTTGTTCTTTTTCATCGCACTTAATTTCTTTTTTGTTTACATATTTTATCTAACACCTTTAATATGATACCTATTACTCTTTTAAACTGTCATTAGCAATACTTATCGTTGAACAGTTACGTATAATTGCTATTTTGTTAATAAAGGTTGAGATTTCCATGAGCCTAACCATTTTGTGGGGACAAGAGTTGTAGGGGTTTGCATTTTTTCATTTACAACCACAGAATACTTACGTACCTCTGTTGTTATGTAGTCACTAAGGCTTCCTAATGTGATATTTCCCTTTGTCTCTTGTATTTTCTTTAGGAGATAATATGTGAACATACCATGTTTTCCTTCTTCGTATGGATAAGCTGTTTCTTTTCCGTTTGCAGCAGAGAATACCACAATATTACCCAATACTGTATTTTCTTTCGGTTTTATTGCAACACCTTTTGCTGGGATTATCATTTCTTCGCCTTTTGTCGCACCACTAAAACAGGCATCTAATAAAACTAAAACACGTTCAGCTTTCAAGTTTCCCAGTTCGGTATATAGTTTGTTGAGAGAATAACAGATATCCGTATTACGTCCATCTGCATCCGTTGGCAAGAGAAATGCTTCATGTGTTTGTTCATTAGGAATGCCATGACCTGAATAGTAGAATATAATATTTAGTTTTCCTTTATAGACAGTGGCAATATCTTTTATTTTACTTATTGCATTTACCATTGTTCCATAGGTTGCATTTGTATAGACCTTAATGTTCCTTTGGGGTAATCCTAGAGTTTTCTCACAATAAGCAGCAAACGTCTTTGCGTCATTTTCTGCAAAAGGAACCTTTATTACACCTTGATAGTTTTCGTTACCAATGATAACGGCAAATGTATTTTCCGCATGCAAGTTTGTTATAGGGATATTTTCATCAAGCTTTATATCTGATTTGTTGTTGACGAAGTCTTGTCGACTTGTCTTTTCCTTATGGTTGTTAAGCAGCTTTTCTGCCAACAGCTTTTCAAGGTTTTTCTTGGCATCGTTATGTCCTTTATCAGCAGCCTTTTTGAACCAAAACTCTGCTTTTTCATAATCTTGCGTAACACCATATCCGCCTGCATAACGATACCCCAAAGAGTTTTGTGCTTGCACTAAGTCTTGCTTAGCAGCTTTTTCCATCCAAAACGTAGCCTTTGTGTCATCTTTAGTAACACCAAATCCACGACCATAACATACCCCTAAAGCATATTGCGCATAAGCGTAATTTTGGTTAGCGGCTTTAGATATCCAAAAAAATGCTTTTTTGTCGTCTTTTTGTACGCCTCTGCCTTGATTATAACAACTTCCTAAATTAAATTGGGCTGCCGGATAGTCTTGGTTTGCTGCTTTTTCATACCAAAATACAGCTTTCTCATAATCCTGGCTCACCCCTTTTCCTTCTTCGTAACATAAGCCTAACTTACATTGTGCTTCGAAATTGCCTTGTTCTGCATACTTTTTTAATATAGGTACCGCTTTTGAATATTCTTTGTTGTTATAGTGCCGTTTGGCATCAGCTAAAGAACCTTGTCCAAATATCGGAATACTTTCTATTACGGCAAGTAATAGAAAAGCACAGCGAAAAATTGTCTGCCATGGAACAATGCTTCGTTTTAAGTTATTCATTTTATTCATTATATTTATTTTAGTGTGATATTTCTCCAGTCTACCAATTCTGATGAATTGTATACAGACGGAGTTTGTGTTTTGTTCTTTTCCTTGAAAGCTTGTTTGGAAACTTCGTTCTTCACATAATCGGTCAATTCTCCTAAAGATGTGTTCCCAGATGTCTCTTGCAACTTTTTCAACAGATAATAAGTGAACATACCATGTTTTGCCTTTTCGTATGGCAGTGCCGACTCGTCACCTTGACTTGCTGAGAATACAACAAGTTTACCAGTAGGCGTGTCTGGCTTGGCTTTGATGGCAACTCTTCTTGCCTCGGCGTTAGCTTGCTCATTTCTTTGTGCTCCACTGAAACAGGCATCAATAAAGGCTATGATGTTTTTTGCCGGCAGATTGCCCAGTTCTTTATATAAGTCCTTCAGACTATATCCTGTATTGGTATCAAAAGAAAAACCGTCAATTGGGAGTATATAAGAAGTACGGTCAGACTCGTTTGGTATTCCATGTCCAGCATAATAGAATATGACTTTGGTGTTATCATCATTTAATTTGGTTTGGTTTTTAAGCCATGCCAAGTGATATTTGATGTCATTGAGAGTTGCGTTTTCTGCATAGTGAATGTTGTCAATTGGAATTCCAAGAGTCTTCTTACAATATTCTGTGAATGTTTTTCCGTCATTCATGGCATAAGGCACGTTTTGCTCTCTTGTATATTTTTCATTTGCTATAATAACGGCATAACAATTGGAGTTTGGAGTATTGCAAATAGGGATATTTTCATCTACATTTGATTTTTGGTTTTTGTAGAGGTATTGGAATTTCTTGAAGCGTGCTGTTAGATAAGTATATTCACAAGGTATAATTTCTTCTCCAGTCCAAACATCCACATATCCATATTTGCTGTTTCTCTTGACCTTCACCATATTTTGATGAATTTGTTCTTGCCAAGCATTTACTCCTTTTGATATTTCACCGATTTCTTCATATATACATGGAGTCAACATTTTCTCTTGCTCAATATCAACAAGTCCCAACAAATCATTTTTTTCAGAAAGCAAGTATCTGTCATTTAACTGTAAGCGTTTTCCTATTTTGTATATTGCATTTAATGAAATTGTTCCAATATTATCGAATTTGTCATGCAATATGTTTTCACCTTTCTCATTGATAAACCATTTCTGACCATTCTTTTCAACCAATGCAATATCTTTTCTGAAATCGCCAAATGTTGCAAGTTTATTAAAGACTTGTTCTTCTAAAGCATCGTGTCCATAACCTTCTAATGCTTTGAATGAAAAGCCACCATCTCTATTTTTCTGACAAATGATACCATTAGAAGATATGGAGAAATTTCTAAAGCGCAAGTTTTGTTCGTTTGAAAAATCTGGTTCGTAATAGTCAGATCCGTTAATATTAGTTCCAAGATTACGTTTAACATTTCCATTCTCATCTATGCATTCAACTCGGTATTCGAGTATGCCGTTTGAGGTCTCTTGTGGAGTTTCTACAATGGCAAACTTTCCTATAAAGTTTGATGCAGCAGCATATTTGCAGGGGATTACAATTTCCCCCTTTCTGTTTATATAGCCAAACTTCCCTTTCTCGTAATTATTTTCATCCAAATTCCAACCTTGCGAAATGACAGCATAATTACCATTGTTGTTAAAGAAAATATGAGTGTCAGAAATAAATGGAATGACAAGTTTTCCTGTCTTGTCTATACAACCATGTTTACCATTCTTTTCTACGCATATTAATTCAAGGTCTTTGTCCTCTTCGGTGAGACATCTAATCCAAGATTTGTTTGTTTGCGTATTGTTTGGACCAGATGTTATCTTTCCGTTTTTGTCAAGATATACCTCTTTGCCATTTTTTATAGCAACTATACAATATCCTTCTCTTCTAAAATTAAACAAATCGTCATCATATATACATGGAATAATCAGTTTTCCGTTTTTGTTGACGCATCCCATTTTCTTATTCTTAAAAACGGAAGCCAGTCCGTCTTGTTGATTGAAAAGTCGCATATCCTCATGGTCAAGGATTATGTCGTCATAAATACAGGAGATAACCTGTTGTCCCATGCTATCAACAGCTCCTACAAATCCATTCTTCTTGACGATAAAATACTTGTCGCTGCTAACATCCAACAACTCGTAGTTCTGCTTGTTGTTATTATTGAATGCGGAATGTTTGTTCTTTTCTGTTTTTAACCAACCCCATCCTAATGAATAAGGTAGAAATGCTTCTTCCTCGTCATCGTAACGACTGCGATTCATATATCCACTATCATATTCCTGTTGAGTAAAGTATGTTCGCAATGAAGCATACTGATATTTGAATGGCATTACCGTTTCTCCATTGATGTCAACACAACCGAATTTCTTTGTTGTGGTATCTTTCAATACAAACAGCATCTTTTCATAGTTTTGCGCCTGTACATTGTGCATTGTCAATGCTACAAGTACGAGAAAAAGAATTCTTTTCATGATAATTAGGGAAAATCATAATAATTAGGGAAAATGTGTTATTATTGCTACAGAATATTTAGGCCTTTACTTATTTCAGTTTGATGCTTCGCCAATCTGAAGCTATAGAAGTTGAGATTTTCATAACAGGAGTTTGGAGCTTTTTGTTTTCTGTAATAGAATGTTGGCGTACCATCTCTGTGACATAAGTTCCAAGTTCTCCTAAAGTTACGTTACCACTTGTTTCTTGTAGTTTCTTTAGCAAGAAGTAGGTGAACAACCCATGTCCTTTTTCTATATATGGGTATGCTGTTTCATCTCCAGATGCAGCAGAGAAGGTGATAAGTTTGCCTTCAGGAGTTCCTTGCTTGCTCTTGATAGCGACACCTCTTGCAGATGCCAACATATTGCTTCCACGTTCAGCACCACTGAAACATGCGTCAATGAAAGCAATGCAGACTTGTGATTTCAAATTTCCCAGTTCCTTGTAAAGGGTGTTCAGAGACAGGCATACAGATGTATTCCTGCCATCTGCGTCAACCGGCAAGAGGTAGGCATCACAAGTTTGCTCATTTGGAATACCATGACCGGCATAATAGAATATAACCTTAATGTTGCCATTATAAACATCGCATATACTTTTGATGTCATCAAGGGCAGAAATGAGAGTTCCGTATGTAGCGTTTTCATAACTACGGATATTCTTTTCTGGTATGCCAAGTGTCTTTTGGCAATATGTAGCAAATACTTTTGCGTCATTTTGAGCAAATGGAACTTTTGCGACCCTTAAATACTTTTCATTACCAATAATGACAACAAAGGTTTTGTCATTCAAGCCGGACGTGCTTGGTATGTTCGTATCAATAGTATTGTCAATATTTTTGTTTTGCGGAATGTTCTTTGTTGCTGGTGTTGTTTTCTTGGATGTATCGAAATTCATTTCCAGAGGTGGCAAGTTGAGTGCTAAGTCTTGCTCTTGGATTTCAACAGTAGGTTCTGCATTCCAAATATTACCTTTGTATTCCATCTTCAATGAAGCTATGGCTATATAATCATTATTTAGTGTATATGTAGGGTATAATTTTAGTTGACTTGGAGACTGTTTAAGTTCTTTTGCGATTTCACTATTAATTTTAAAATAAGATGTTCCATAACAAGTATTTATAGGCAAAATTCCATAGTCCATGTCGTATGTTCCGATAGATCTTAGAATATCAAGACTACTATTGCGTTTAATCATTTTTTGTGTTGCATCTTCAACTATCTCTTGTACCTTTTTGTTCCGTGTGGTTTCTGTAACACGTTGTTTCCATTGAGCAATAGTTTCAAACTCCTTTTTCTTTTGCCATTCGTCAATTTGAGCTATTATACTTTCCTCAGATATGGCAAAACGGATAGCGGCTTTACCCATAAATCTTGCTGCAATTTTTTTTGCATTTTGAGCTGTGGCAGAATAATAAATTGGTGTATTCAAGTCTAATCCATACCCGGTTATAGGATAGTTCGTATTACCATAAACCAACGTATTGATGGTGCAATTTACAAATGGTCCGATATAATTGGATAGCAAATCGTTTGACCAATTTTTGTCTAATTCCAATTTAATATCTTCATTTAAGATTACAATTTCTTGTAATTTGCAACCAGAAAAAGCATACTTCTCGATTTTTTCAACAGAATGGGGTATAGACATTTTCTGTAGACTTGTACAGTTTTGAAAAGTTGAATATTGTATTACTTTAACTGAACTTGGAATAGTAAAATGTTCAAGGCTTTTACATCCAGAAAAGGCATAAGCTCCTATTTCTGTAATATTATCACCCATAGTTATATGTTCAAGGCTTTTACATCCAGAAAAGGCCCAAGCTTCTATTTCTGTAATATTATCACCCATAGTTATGTTTTTCAAAGAACAGCATCCTTGAAAAGTGGCATCTTCAATTTTTGTTACTGAATTGCCGATTGTAATATTTACTAAGTTCGCACAATTCTCGAAAGCACTATTTTTTATTTTTCTAACAGAGTTCGGTATAATGATCTCCTGTAAATTAGTGCAGCTAAAAGCTTGTGTTCCAATAACCTCTACCGTATTGGGGATAATGACAGAAGTCAATTCCTTGTCTTGGAAAAAGGCACACCTGTCTATACCTTTAACTGTGTATTCTTTGCCTTTATAATTTACGCTCGAAGGTATCTCTAAATCTTTTGCGGGACTATACCCTTTGCCTTTTTTCGGGTCTTTAGGTGCTACATAAGCTATTCCTGTAGACTCTCCTTTTGTATAGACATAGTAGTATAAGCCGTTTATCTTTACATGCTCATAATCGTTTTGAGCAGCAGCGACATTGACGCAAGTGATAACAAACAACAATATGAATAAGACCTTTTTCATAATAACTACTAATATTAAATTAAAATTGTAGTATAAGATATTTGATGGGGTTCTTTCTGTTTGGGCTTTTCTATGAAGTCGGAGTAAGCTGATATGATTTCACGAAGTTGGGTGTAGTTGCAATGGTCGGCCTCTTTGCTTAGCAGATAAATGAACGAGCAAGTGAGAAAAACAACGATTGGTATAACTATACATCCGCTATGGTTGTTCAATATATCAGACAAGTCTTTCCACAACAGTTCTTTTGGTGATACACATGACTTTAGGCAAATGCTTGCCGCCAATAGAAGAACAGGCACGATTAAGCCCTCATAAATGGCTCTCAATACCCATATACGGGAGACATAAAGAAAACGGTTTCTGCAATCGGCATCAGAACATGAGTCAAGTTTCATCCACATATATGAATATGCCATCATTTCCTGTCCACATTGTCTATCATTGTTCGTATCGTAGAACTTTCTATCGAGGAAGCCTTCAGCATATTGCTGAAAGTCGTAGAGAAATTCTTCTTACATGAATTCCTCATGGCATTCATGCAGAGCCTATCACTTATCCTCTTTCCGACAATACGGCAAATTAGCCCAAAGATATAAGCGAATAGCACACATAGTAATACAGACAGGAAAATATGGCTGCTGTGTATGAAGAAAGGCTTCATGTTCGGGAATGCGTAAAGGCAGACTCCGAACATTGCTGCTCCAGAAACAAGAAAAGACATGTCGAATATGTTCAATGTTGCAGTCAGAGTATCGAATTGTTTCTGAAAGCTGATAATGGATTTGATGTCGATTGTAGCCATGTCATCTTATTTTTTTATAGTTATAGATACCTTTTTATAGGTCATGTCTTTATCTTTAGACCTATTCTTTGCAAGCCATTTCTGGAAATCTTCGTTGGAAAGCTCCCGGGGCAAAGTATCTTCTCTCTTCCCGTCAATAGCTTTAACGAATGTATTCGGTGAGAAAACAACGTATATCTGATTGAGTTCTTGGCTATGTGAACACGTCATGGTATATTCATCCACATACGCTTTCAGATTTTGTGGAGAAAGTTTTTCGGAAAAGAAGACGTATCTTTCGTTTGCATTGATTTTTACATTGCCTTGCTCTTGGTTCTGGTAGGGTAGAAGGCAAAATGCCGTTCCATCGTTGTCAACTAAATATATCACAATGTATCCACTGACAGGAGAAGTGAACGACAAGAAAAGGTCATCTCCGCTTTTGAAAGTGTCATCTTCATATTTATCTTCTGTACCATTGCGAAGGACTAATGCCTTGAAGTTGATGTCTGCCGAGACAATCTCGCGTATTTTTCCTTTGATGTGTACTTTTATAATCATTTGCCCGTTATCAAAGGAAGGCTTAAAGTCTGGTTCTCCAATAGTTTCTATCCATTCCCCTCTTACTTCACTACCACCAACAGAGACGAAGTCTATGTCTGACTTTCCGTTGCTATTCTTAACGGTAGTAGCATTGTTTTGGGAAACAACTGTGCCGAACTCGTCAGCTATCAACTGTGTTTTCAGACGTTCCAATGCTATATGCTTGGCTTTTTCTAAATCAACATTCTCTGGCACGATGTATGTATATTCTCCCTCCGCTTTTTTTATTTGCTGAGAGAAACAACTGATAGAGAATGATATGCTTATCAAGCAGCACAGAAGTCTTTTTACCATCCTAATATCTCATCAAGTTTCTTATGTATTTCTTCGCTCTTTTCATTCAATTCCTCTTGTATGGCTCGTTTTGCTGCCGCCTTTGCCATAGCACCATTATATGCTATGCGCACAAGCACTTCTTTATTTTTGTTCGATTTGACACGGTAGCACTCCATCACTGTTATGGTTCGCCCGATGCTTTGAGAGATAAGGTTCTTTGCCCCCATGATGCTCTGCGTTAACGATGCAGCGTCTTCGTTGGCAAGTTGCTTGTTTGCTACGGAGTTTTCAATCAATGCTGTAACCTCAGTCTGTATCTGACCGGCAAGATTCTGCTTTGCCAGTTCCAAAGCTTGCATCTTGGCAGCATCATAGTTTTCGCCAATGCTCATGGCTTCGCCCATAAGATACTTGGGGTACATATCTTCATCATACTCCATCTGCATCATGTAAGACTTGTCCAATTGTTTCTCCAATGGCAAAGCCCCAGGTGCCGTTATCCAGCCTTCTTTTGTCAGTTTCTTAGCATCCTTTCTGGCCGCTTTGGTTGCCTTTTCATTCAAATCGTTCTTTGATACCTTACGAATCTCTTGACGTTCTTTGCGAATGTCCTTTACGGTTTGTGCTGTTACATTTGCTGTAAGGCAAAGAAAAGCAAATGCACATACAAATAATTTTCTCATTTTAAAATTGGTTTAGTTTATGTTTAATGTTTACTTAACTTCTAAAAACGCGCTTGGTATATATGCTGTTGCCACCAAACACAATCCTGTAATCTCCACTACAACACGCTGTTGTCCAGCAATGCGAGCGACTTTCCCTATGACACCTTCAAATTCTCCGTCTATCACCTTAACAATATCACCACTTTTGTAATGACATTGCTCTGGTGCCACTATTCTAACATGTTCACTGTCGGTACTCGTAGCTTTGATGAAATTAATCATTGCAGCAAAGGGTATAGTAAGAGGAGGGTGCTTGCCATTTTCTTCCAACGGCTTAGTCTTATCAAGATAAAATTTTAATATTGAAGGCTCTTCTCCTTTTTTCTTGATAATGGCATTTGCAGCTTCTCGAGTGGTGTAAACAAAAAAGAGATTGGGAAGAAGAGGCTGTAAAATCCGCTTCTTCTTCCCAATCTCTTTCTTTATAACATAATGCATAGGCATATATGACTGAATGTCAGAGGTTGATATGATGCCATGTGCTTTCTGTGTTCTGTTATATGTAACTCGCAACACGAACCACTCATGATTTGCCTTTTGTACATAGTCCGAGGACACCCCTGTATGTGAGCGTTGTGCTTCGGGGAGGACATTGGAGGTAAGTCCAACGTAAGGAGATCTGCTTCGACCTCGATGGGTATGCGCATTAATCAATGCGTTCATATCGTTTTCTATGTCTTGCATTAAATTAGCAACTAATATACATAAAAAAGCGTGGAATCGTCCTGTTGTCCGTCCCACGTACCAAGGCTCTTGCATTGCCAAATCCAGTTGAACAGACAACGTCAGAGCCCACGCCGATATGAAAATCGCATCCGTAAAGAGACCTATATAGCACATTGCATTGTACCCCAAAGGGCACAATATATGCTTACAAGGTCTCCACGGGATTGATATAATCACACCCGGGACATCTACCGTTGCTATGTTCAAGACTGGATTTTGAATTTGCAAGATTCGGTACGTCTTAAACAGAGCGTCAAGTAAACGCCTTCTATATGTCTTGACTCTCTTCCCACCCATTGCCCGCTTATTACCGAGAAAGTTGTTTGGACTTCTCAGCTTTCAGCTCGGCGTTGGCTGTCTGCTTATCAACATTGAGTAAACCCAAATTGACGCACAGAATCGAGAGCCACTGCAAAAATAACAAAATTTCTTCAAAACAAGCAAGGTTTGCTTGGATTTTCTGCCAATACTGTCCGATTTTAACATTTGAATGACAATTATAGCTATATATAAAAGTTGCAGTATTGTAAATAGAGATAGCTTTGAAACAATAGTTGCTATAGAAATGACAATAGGAGCAAGAACGTTTGTTGTCTTGCTCCTATAACTTTCTATCTAAAGATTTATTAATGTGTTCTATGTTATATCAATTAGTTCGCCAAGGCGAACCTATTTTAAACTACATATATAATAAGTTGCATTTACCCTCTATCGATTCGTTCCACTAATTCATCTGGTGTAAGTATCTCCATCTTAGAGAAACCAAACCACTTTTTACCCAAGTCTTTGATGGATGCTCCAATATGATATACATCATCGTCTATACAAAGGAAGCGGTCATGCGATAATCGGAATGTTTCAACATCAATCGGTGCATATTGAGCATTATGACGGTCTATGTCGAGTTGGAGCTGACGGCTTATCTGTTGTGTATAGATGACTGCAGACACTCCATTTTCTCTTTTGTCAAGTAATGTCAATACAGTATCATCCACATAGTTGTCGATAAGGATAATACGTTTCTTCGCACTTTTAATCAAGTCGGACACAAAAGTATAAGCATCATAAATTTGGCCATTGTAGAACACTCCCTGCTTCGGCTTGGCATTGCCCTCATCCAATCTGCGAAATACCTCGTCAATGCGTTTGTCGGATTCTTCTAAGTGTTTGTCTGTATCTTGTTGGTGCTGTAAAATTTCCAACTGGTGATATTCTATTGTTTCTAAGCGGCTGAACACAGAAGCATTATTCACCATAAAGTGGCGCATGGAAACAAAAGCTCGCATGATTTGTATGTTGACCTCAATGGCTGTTTTTGAACGGAGAACACTACTAAGCATAGCCACGCCTTGTTCTGTAAAAGCATAAGTTGAATAGCGGTTGCCGCCTCTGCCATTTGAGGTCACAAATTGTGACCTCAAACATTCTTCCCTACTCAATTCAAAACGAAAATCGTCGGGAAATCGCTCTATGTTACGCTTAACGGTTTGATTAAGGACTTTTGTCTCTATACCATATAAGGTGGCTAAATCTTTATCAAGCATAACTTGTTGTCCTCTAATTACTTTTATTAGAGGTTCGATATTACCTGCAAGTTCATGGTTATCGCATTTTGTGACATCCATTTTAGACTGGTCGCAAATTGCGACTGGTTTATTGTTATTTATGTTGTTCGCCATATTTCTATTTTTTGAGGTCACAAATTGTGACCTTAAATGTATTGTTTATTGTTGCATGCAAAGGTAGTGCCTTTAGCCTTTAAGCCACTATTGCACAAATCCTTTCTTTGAAAAGAACGTAAAATCGATAATTTTATTGCGGTGATTGTACTATTAGTAATCGCCTCACTCGTTGTACCGTACTCACACCATTACCACTCAGCTTCGCCACATCTCGAACGGAATACCCATTGTGGAGCAGACTTATTACTTCCCTGTATTCGGTTTTCATCTGTCCTGCCGTTTTTACAGAGCCTACCTTGCGTCCGAGTTTTTATCCAGAATCTTGTTCAGCAGGAAGGTGGCATTCTGGTTTCTTGCCACGCCTTTCTGTATCTTATAGGTATAGGTGACATCGGTGCCTAAGTCTATCTCAAAACAGAAGTTGTGGAACTTGCCCGACGGGTCATTCTCCATCTTGGATAATTCCAGGTCGTGGGTGGCGATGATGCCGCTAACAGGCAACTTGGAGATGGCTTCGAGGAATTTTCTGGAACCGTTCAACTTGTCCAGCGAATTGGTGCCCTTCAGAATTTCATCAAGAATAATGAGGGTTTTCAGTCTCTCGTTTCTCTCACCGCTTGCGCTCTCCTTGCAGAATTTCAACAGTTCTTCCAGTCGGATCAGTTCTGCATTGAAGTAAGAGATGCCATGCGTCAGGTCGTCTGTGGTTCTCATGCTGGAGAACATTCTGAAGCGGGAAATCTTCAGATGGTCGGCAAAGACAGGCATTCCTGCCATCGCTAAGATATAATTCACGCCCAATGAACGGAGGAAGGTACTCTTGCCCGCCATGTTGGCTCCCGTGATGATATAGTAGTTGCCGTCCTTGACCGTGAAATCGTTCTTCACCGCCTTGGCACCGAGGAAAGGATGATAAAGGTTCTTTCCCTCGAAGATGATTTCTGGCAATTCTTGCAGTTCCGGTTCGTTGGCTTCGGGATGATTGTATCGGAAGTCGGCCATCGAAACCATTGCATCCATCTCGCTGATCACGTTCATCCATTCCTCCATCTTCACCATGTAGGTATTCTTCCATTTCAGAAAACTGCGCACCAGGAAGAAGTCGCTGAGCATGAAGGCATCGGTGAAGAACAGACCGAGGAAGTTGCCCCGTCGGTCGTAACCCTTCAGTATCTTTTCCTGTTGGGCGAATGAAGGCAGTGCATCGGCGAGCGATTGCTGCATCTCCCTGCCCAACTGGCTCTGGAAATTGCGCTGGGCGATGAGACGGAGAATCTGCGAGTAGGCGATGAGCTGATGACGGAGCTTACCACCATTACTGTCTATCTTGTCGAGGGTTTGCTTGCAAACGAAGAAAACCACCATGTACTGCAGCATGACCCACCACAGGGGGATATTGATGGAAATGACGGAGCAGATAGAAAGGACGACAGAACCGATGATGCCGATGATCGCCAGCCAACCGAGGACGAGTGAAATCGGAGAACCAAACCATCCCGGTACTTCCATCTGGGAAACTTTCTGCATCGCCTCAGCCACGGCTGCAGAATCTATCTTCTTGCAGTTTCTTTCGCCAAGTGCCAGAAAGTCCATGCGCCAGTCGGGGGCTGCGATTTCCTTCTGCAGTTCCGCTCTTTTTCTGATTTCCTTCAGAGAGAGAGGGGTTTCACGGGTGAGGTTGGCAGCTAATCTGTCAGAACCGCCCGATGTGATGGTGCGGCAGATGCGGTTGAAGAGGGAATCCTTGCCGAAGACATCGAGGTCGAAGGCATAGGAATGCTGCGGGTTCAGATACTGTCCGCCTGTTTCAAAAGGAGAGAAGTCACCCTCCCAGGCTTTGATTTCATTCTGATAGACCTTGAGCAGGGCAGCCAGTTGTTCTATCTTCTCCTTGTGGCGGTCGTCGATGCGGCGGATGATGAAATAGACTGCCAGGCACAGAACGGCTCCCACCAGAAAATGACGGGTGTCGCCATCGCATGCAAAATAGCAGATCAGGAAACTTAGGATGCCTCCGAAAGCCAACAGTTCGCCTGTGATAAATCCCGTGTTCTTGCGCTTCAGGGCAGTCAGCTCCGAAGCATATTGGTTTGCGTATTTCTGATAATTCTCTTTGATATTCATGATTGTCTACTTGTTTTATTTGCCATGTATCAGCGATAGATGATGGCAAGATGATAAACTGTTTATGGGGTGCAAAAATAGGGATAAAAACAAAGCTGACCAAATAAAGTTACCTATTTTTAAGTCTTTTATGCGAATATTTGTGGAATTTTTCTTTGTGTTTCCATTTATTCCCCGTACCTTTGCACCCCAGAATTATAATCAGTCAATAAGAACGATAGAAAAAATATAAGTTTAGAAGATTATGGAATATATGTCTCAAGAAGGCTATGATGAACTCGTAGCCGAGCTTCAGCACATGGTGAACGTGGAGTTGCCAGCCGTGCGTGATGCTATCGCTGAGGCTCGTGACAAGGGTGACCTCAGTGAAAACTTTGAATATCATGCTGCCAAGCGTGAACAGGGTAAACTGTTGAGCCGGATCAGTTTCAAGCAGAAGGTCTTGGAGAATGCCCGTGTCATCGACAAGTCCCGTCTTAAGAGTGATACTGTAGGTCTGTTGAGCAAGGTAAGGATTACCAATCTTTCCACCAATTGCAGTATGACCTATAGCATTGTCAATCCTCATGAGGCGGACCTTCATAATGGCAAAATCTCCATCAAATCTCCTATCGGCAAGGCTCTCTTGGGTAAGAAGGCAGGCGAAGAAGTAGTGGTGAAGGTACCTGCAGGCTTGCTCAAATTCCGCGTAGAGAGCGTGGAATTATAATGTCTCAGATAGCGTGGCACTGTAATGAGGATTATTGAGGAATAATCAAAAAATATTGTAGGATTTTTGAATATCGAGGGTGTGTCATAAGTCTGTGACGCACCCTTTTTTTGTGTGTTTCTGTATATTCTAGTTGAATCGTAGTCTTTCTTCACAAAGG
>ERZ1035051.61-NODE-61-length-47773-cov-10.161176_pt1 | contig 47773 bp, 42 predicted proteins | sample MGYA00520586_ERZ1035051 | MGnify/ENA primary metagenome ERZ1035051 (study PRJEB33766, sample SAMN09781692) | gut metagenome | biome: gut microbiome | host: Homo sapiens | place: Madagascar | study: EMG produced TPA metagenomics assembly of the PRJNA485056 data set...
TATATCTCTTGAAGGTCATTTGGTTTGCCTTCAATGCGATAGTATACTGTGGTCAGATACTCCATAAAGCATGATTCTTTTTAAAATGTGTCTTTCTTTTGTAGCGCATAGTCAGACTTACATCTCTTCTGTATTATTCATTATCTTCACTTGGTCGAAACTCATCGTCTCATACTCGAAAATCTCACCAGTCTCCTTAATCATACGATAACGCAGATGGGTTCGGATATGCGAAATCCCTTTTGGACGATTCAAGTCGTTAACAGTAGGCTGAATGGTGCTCACTTGATGATATTCCACCTGACGATTGCCCTTATCGTAGCTTTCTTCCAACACAATATCTTCGTAAGTGGTGAGATTCTGCTTTGCCTCCTCTAACAAATCTTTCAAGGTGTCTGCCCAATTCTCGTTGCCCTCAATGCTGTCGTATATTCTGTCCATATATCCCTTGCCTTTGATGGCTTGGAACAGTTCGATGAGGTAAGCGAAACGCTTTTCCTTATCATCGGCTATGAATATGTGCGCACGTTGGTTCCAGGAGCTGAAGGTAGATACGGCGAGCGACTTCAACACCACTCGTCCATTTGGCAGCGTGGGAATATGAATAGGGTCAAGACATAGCAACACGACGTGCTTTCCCGACTCCTGGGACAGTCTTTCGGCAATGAGTACATGGGAGTTATAGTCTCTTGCCATAGTGCATTTTATCACGACCACCTTCTGCGGCATTTTGGCGAGCGACATCACGCCAAGCTCAAAATGCATCAGTTCTGCTGGTTCGAGCCTTATTTTTCGCACCATGCCTTTGCCATATATCTCCTCGCCCTTTTTGCATACAAGACGGGGCAGGTTGCGACTGCGTGCCCCACTGTAGAACACTACGAGTGGCTTTTTGCGCGGCATCAGAAGATATTCTTCCACCACATCCATTGTTTGGCTTGGCAATACTGTATGTAGTTTATCTTCTGGCAAGAGTAGCGAGATGCTGTTTTCTGCAGTCTGCTTGTCTACTACCGCTACTTCTCCATTCAGACATTTCTCCGAGAACTCACGGAAGAAGTCTCTATCCAGCAACTTCGAGACTTTCAGCAATAAGTCAGTGTCGAGACTCGTCTTGCCGAATATCTCGTATGTGGCAGAGCTCGACTTACACAGTTCTCTGGCAAAGGCTGCCACCGAAGGAAACTTAGCCTTTACCTCTTTCAGAATCTCTTGCCCTATATGATATTTCTCCATTTATTATATATTTTAATTATGTGGTATGCTTACTGTTTCATACCACACAGGTACAGAGCCGTTCATCGTTAATCCGTACCATACGAGATATAACGGCGAGCACATAACGGCTATGGTTATCAGCATTATTAGTGATGCAAAGAATGTCTTTATGCCCAATTTTCAATTATTTTATCTTGTGTATAGCCTGCATAACAGCCTGGCGCATCCACCATACGGCATACGAAGCAAACTTGAAGCCACGCGACTTGTCGAACTTGTGGCTGGCACGTAACATTCCGTAACGACTTGCAGCAACGAGTTCTTCGTCAGACAGTCCCTTGCCAACGTACTGCTTTGCCACAGCCTTGATAAAGACAGAACCGAGTTCTGCCAACTCGTTCTCCGCATTGGAGTCGCCCTGCTGGATGAGGTCGATAAGACGCAAAGCCTCATCGTTGTCGATGATAGGCTTCTTTTCACTGTTTGTTGTAGAATTGTTGTTCATCATATCTTTAATGTTTTTAGTTGTCGCGCGAAATATACCCTGTTTTTCTGAAATAAAAAAATCAGAGTATAAGTTTAAGTTGGTTATTAATTATTCTGTTACTTGTTTGCCAGTCTTGTCAATGGTAAATCCATTCTCCTCTTAGGGCAAGACTTTCACTAATCCTTTTGGAAATATAACTTTATGTCTTCGTATAGAGATTGTCTTGCTCCTGTCTGGTCTATCTTACAGAGAGTAGCGTCTTCAACCGCCTGAAGCAAAGTGTTTCCCAATTGTATCGAGTTTGACATACTAAGCCACTCCCACTGATTTATCTTTCTGAATGCATCATTTCCACCTTTGTTCTCCAGATATTCTTTCAATTCATCATTCAGGCGGACTCCACTCTTTTGAGATTCCCACTTAAGCCATTCCTCCAAATTAGGATAAGCATATTCCACCACGTCAAAAAGTGGAGAAGGCCAACACTCTTCAGTATTATAAAATTCTTCTGTAATGATAATGATAATAGGTTTCTCTATCGCTCTTGCGAGGTGTAAATAAAAGGCTATCCAGTCTGCATCAAAATCTTCTTCTGCGATGTTTGTTCCTATGAATGCCTTTGTTGATTCATGATTCTTCTTGTTTGAAGTCAAACTGTATTGCGGATTGCCGAACACGAATCTGCACTCCTTGTCCGGGTCTATAACATAGCGTACATCTTCAGGCATAGTACACTTGTTGACATCGTTGTCATGTACAACAACTATCAGCACCTTACCATTGGGTGCCTTGATGTAGTCGTTGCAATAATCTTGTAACTGCGTTGGTGATAATCTGTTCATTTTTAATAATTATGTTTAAGTGAATAATTCTGGGTGCAAAGGTATATATTTTTTTGCCTTTGCACCCTATATCGCTATTCGGAAGAGCCGGAATGCGTTGTCGGAAAATCAGGAATGGTATAATTATTTTAGAGTTATGTCTATAAATTCAATATCATTAAATAGTTATTTATGGTTATTTTTTTGCGTATAATGCGCAAAAGTTGCTCAAAGTTACAGAATAAGGATTAAAAGACAAAACAAATGTTCAATTTCTTGCGGTAAAAGAACGGAAAAAGCGGTATAGGAATCTTGCTGTAGATTTCCTATACCGCTTATATTCTTTTGCCTTTAAGCTTTGTCAGCTCGTGAGCTTTTAGTATTCGTCATCATTCCAGAGGAAGTCGTCCTTTGAAGGATAGTCGGGCCAGAGGTCCTCGATGCTTTCGTATACGTCGCCCTCGTCCTCTATCTCCTGAAGGTTCTCAAGCACTTCGAGCGGAGCGCCGGAACGCATAGCATAGTCTATAAGTTCGTCCTTAGTTGCGGGCCAGGGTGCGTCTTCCAGTTTGGAAGCCAATTCAAGTGTCCAATACATAGTCTTAAGTTTTTACGGTTCAAAATTTAATGTTTCACAAAGAGGCTGCCATCGCTTTTTTACGATACCAATCAACAGACATTCCGGCCTATAGGCCGTGTGCCTCCTGTTCCAACTGCAAAAATAGTAATTTTTGTATTATTTGCAAGTAATATAGAGTTTTTTTTCGTCGCAACCTTCAATAAAGTTTAAATATAAAGCCAAACTGAAAAAATAATCGGACAATCTGTTTACAAATTGCATCAGAAGGCTGTCTATATGCTCTTCACGACTAAGCGTTACCAAACGGCGCTCCACACGGCGGCATACCGTACGGCACACATGAGCTTGAGCTGCAGCAATGCTTCCGCCGGGCAGAACGAAGGTGTCGAGAGCAGGAACTATAGACTGCAAGCGGTCTGTCTCATGCTCCAGCCTTGCTATTTCGTCGCATCCCAGACTGCCTTCTCCCTGCACGTCTTTGCCGACACGCCAAGTACGATTGCCCGCCGTGGACGAAAGACAGGATCCAATGATGAACAACCGAGCCTGTATCTCCGCCAGAAAACGTGATACTTCCGCATCGGATTCAGCGGCAAGCAGCCCTATGTGGGCATTCAGTTCGTCAATCTCGCCGCTCACTTCAATGCGTATGTCGTCCTTCATGACACGCTTGCCTCCATAGAGCGAGGTGGTGCCGTCGTCGCCAAGTCGGGTATAAAACTTCATAATGTCAGAAATTTACGATGTAACAGGATGTCAGAAATTCACGATGTAACTGGTCTTGTATCGGTCTGTATCAGTAAATGCGATGCCGAGATAGTAAAGGTCGTAGCAGACGCTGACGCGAGGACTTGAAAGAAGTGTCTCCCACATTTTCTTAGCCAAAGCATTGTCATAGATGTCCTCCACCAATATCAGCGTGTCCATGTCAGAATGTTGCAACACAGACGTGAGGAAGTCTTCGCTTCCCTCAACGGGTCGGATGAGTGCCACTTCTACTGTCTCTGCTTCCATTTTTCCCTCCCTTGCCTCCTTTGTCTGAACAGCGCGTACAGCAGACGCCTTGCATCCGCTGCTTACATATCTCTTCAGCAATACCGAGTCGCCACCGTAGCAGAACCATGTGTCTGCCTGGCGGAAGTTGGCAATGCGGAAATACAGCTCCATGCGCATACGTTCCAGCCAGCTGACATCGGGCAATTCGCTGCGCAGGTCTGAATAAGCGTAATAGGGATAGTGCTCGTTGATTACATAGCGGATGAAACGGTATGCCGAGGGCGACTGCACACCGAAACCACGGCAATACCCGATGCGGCACAGCCAACGGAAATATCGTTTCAGTTTATTCATACCCACAAAGTTACTAAATTATTGGGAGTAAATGTAATTAGGAGTTAGGAATCAGGGGGTAGGAATAAAAAAATACTAAATAAAAAATACCAAATAAAAAAGGGTGCTTCTCCTTGACAGGAAAAACACCCTTTTTGTATTATGTTACTTGTTGTTAAGCTCTGAAATTACTTAACCTGAACAGTAGCACGACGGTTGTAAGAGATCGGAGAGAGATCCTTTACACCACCCTTAGCCTCTGTTGTGATCTGGTCGCGGCTAACGCCCATCTTAACGAGCTCGTTAGCGACGGTCTCAGCACGCTTCTCAGAGAGCTTCTGGTTGTAAGCAGGCTTACCTGTTGCGCTATCAGCATAACCGGTAACGAGGAGGTTAGCGTTGTTATCCTTAGCATACTCAGCCATGTTCTTAACGTTTACGAGGTCCTTCTTAGAAGCGATAACTGACTTGTTGATGTTGAAGAATACAGATACCGGAGTACCTACGTATTCCTTAACAGCAGCTGTAGCATCCTTCTTCTGAGCGAGGAGGTTCTTCAGACGAGCGTTCTCTGCGTTAGCGTCGTTGAGCTGAGCGTTGAGAGCGTCAATCTGAGCCTGTGAGAGAGCCTTGATAGCGTCTACGTCAGGAGTCTTGTCCCAAGAAGCCTTACCGAGGTTGAAGGTCAGACCGAGCTCAGCATAGAGTTTGTTGTCCTTGCCTTCCCAGATACGGCCACCCTTACCGTATGTAGCAACATTGTCAAGATCCTCCTCTGCGTAGTTCCAGCCAAGCTCGAAGTGAACACCTACGTGCTTGCTTACGCGGAATGTGTTGAGGATACCAGCTGAGAGGTTCATTGCATAGCGGTCAGCGCAGCAGTTACGGTTGATACCGGCACCTACGAAGGGAACGAAGTTCCAAACGCGGTTAGGATTATAACCATAGAGCATGTTGCTGAGGTTGAAGAGAACGTTCTCGTTAAGAGTCCAAATATGGTTAGAGTGCTTGTTCTCGTCAACTACGGTACGACCCCAAACGCCAGAGAACTTGGTACGAAGACCGAGACCCGGTGTGAACCACTTACCGATAGCTACTGAGAAACCGGGAGTTGAACGGAAGTCCTTGAACGGGCTACGTGAGAGGCCCTGACCGTGCTCCTGATTTGAATAGAATGCATTCCAATCTGCACCAACCTGGACAAACCAGTTGCTCCAGAATGAGTTTGTTGCAACGCTGTACTTTTCTACAGGATCTGCTGTTGTCTCCTGAGCCATTGAGCCCATTGACAAACCGCACATTGCCAAAACAATTAATAACTTTTTCATAACCTTTATTTTTTAACAATCAAAAATTTTATTCAGTTTTAATATTGGTATAGAGGGTTTTCACCTTATAAATCGCTGCAAAGATACTAATAAAAACAGTATCCACATCAATTTTTCATAAAAATATTACCTAAAAGTATAAAAAATCTTACATTTCGGATAATCTTGTGTTCATTTTATCTTTTTGTGTATTAACATTTTATGTAAATAATGCAAAACTGACACTATTAGCTTCCTACCCCAGGAGTTGCTCCATATCTGTCTGGCGATATACGGCAAGGATTTTCTTGCCATCGGGGGTGTAATTGCAGTTAGAACAAGCGAAAAGACTGTTGATTATGGTCTCCATCTCCTCGTTGCTGAGCACCTCGCCATAACCGATGGCGGATCCACGCGCCATTCCGAGCGCCAATTCGTGGTTGACGTTGCTGACCAAAGTGGCGTCTACGCTTGCTGCTGATGACGACGACACGTCTCGGGCAGAGGCTATAAGGTCTTGCAGAAGATTGATGCAGTTTACGCCTTCCAGTCCTGACGGCACGGCATTCACGGCGTACGTGTTGCCTCCAAGGTCGCTGAGTTCGAAGCCGAGCGACTGCATCTCGGTCATCACCGACGCTAAGACATTGCCGTCAGCGGGCGTAAGATGGAGTGCCTCGGGGAACATCAGCTTCTGCGGATAGCTGTGACGGTCTGCCATTTGGGCGAGATAACGCTCATATAGGATTCGTATGTGTGCACGACGCTGGTCGATAATCATCAGTCCTGACTTTACGGCGGTCATGATATACTTGCCTTTAAACTGATAATGGTCGGGCGATTTTTCTGCCATCAGTCCTTCATCGGTGGCGGCAGACTGAGGTTCTGCATCGGACGGAAGCGTGCGCGACTGCACAATCTCGTCAGTAGCGGGCTCATCCATATCGCCAAAACCGTCAGACGGAAGAACATCTGCATCACCAAAACCACGTGATGGGATGGCGTCTGCATCACCAAAACCGCGCGAGGGAATGGTCATTTCTGCGTCGTCGCTGTTGAAATTACGCGACGGCACTATCTCGCTGTCATCCGGGAGGAAGCTTGTCTGACGGGGCTGGCGCGATGTATCGTCAAGTCCTGCATAGAGTTTGTCCCAATCAGAAGGAGCGGTAGACTTCTTTGGAGCCGATTCCTTGAAGGGATTGTATTCGGGATTATACTGCACTTTGGGCGCAGTAACTCCACCCAAACCGCCTACTGCTGGAATGTCAGGCTGACCTTCAGTGTCGAATTCGATGGCAGTAACGTCATTGAACATGCCCACTGCGTCCTTTACGGCAGCTGAAAGTATCTGCCATATAGCCTGTTCGTTGCCGAACTTTATCTCGGTCTTGGTTGGATGGATGTTCACGTCAATGTCGTCAGCGTTTACATTGAAGTAGATAAAGTAAGGCACCTGTTCGCCTTCGGGCACAAGACGGTCGTACGCCATCATTACTGCCTTATGAAAATAAGGATGTTTCATGTAGCGACCGTTAACGAAGAAGTACTGGTGAGCCCCCTTCTTACGCGCAGACTCGGGCTTACCCACGAAGCCAGAGATGCGACACATCGATGTGTCGACGTCCAAAGGAAGAAGGTGCTGATTGATTTTCTTGCCGAAGATGTCCACGATGCGCTGTCTCAAACCGCAAGAACGGAGATTATACATCTCGTTGTTGTTATTATAAAGCGAGAAAGCTATCTCGGGATATACAAGGGCTATACGCTCGAAAGCGCTTACGATGTTATTAAGTTCGGTGGTGTTCGACTTCAGGAACTTCCTTCTTGCAGGAACATTGAAGAAAAGATTCTCAATCTTGAAGTTGCTTCCGACGGGACATGAGCACGGCTCTTGCGACACGAAACGCGAACCAGCTATGGTAAGCAGCGTGCCCACTTCTTCATCCGCCATGCGTGTCCTCAACTCCACCTGCGACACAGCGGCAATGGAAGCAAGCGCTTCGCCGCGGAATCCCATAGTGTGAAGGTTGAAAAGATCGTCCGCCTTTCGTATCTTCGACGTAGCATGACGCTCGAACGAGAGACGGGCATCAGTCTCTGACATACCTTTACCATTGTCCACAACCTGTATGGTGGTGCGTCCTGAGTCGACACACACCACATTGATGCTGGTGGCACCCGCGTCAACGGAGTTCTCCACCAACTCCTTTATAACGCTGGCGGGGCGTTGTATCACCTCGCCGGCGGCTATCTGGTTTGCCACGGAATCGGGCAGAAGTTGTATAATATCGCTCATACGTTAAAATGGTCTGTTAATATATACCCACATTCATGTCCACGGCTTACCTAAGTTCAGCAAGCCAGCAACGCCATCAGGGCTGCCAACAGTAACAGCAGCGCCACGATGAAGAGCCATCCGGTGATGCGTGCCGGCTGTTTTGCCGACTTACGGTCGCCGTCGGACGAACCTTCCAGCGACTGTCTTGCCACATCCTCCGGCGCCACTCCCCTCTTCAAGGCGTCTAATATGTCACGTCGCTCATTGGAGAAGCGAAACGTGTGATGGAAGCCGCGTGGGCGGCGATTGCCGAAATACATTTATTATATATGTATAAAATTAGATATATGTAAGACGAAATACGCAGCATTTACGCCTTAATTACATTCTGCATGGTGGGCTGCGTCATTCTCCAGACAGCGTCAGCAACGGCGCTTCACGTCTGCGGACCGCCTTCAGTTCGGTGCCGGCATTCTTTCCGCGCCAGTTGAATATGTCGTTCTTGTCGGTAGGTCTGATATAGTCGAACCATGCAAACTCAGGCAGACGATACTTGTCTGGCGGTATCTGCGTAATGGGATACATCGTACCCGTGGACTTCGAAGCCCATATCTTCTCCAACTGTCTCTTCTCAGACACAAACATTCGCATCGTATCCGTCTCCAGATAGTTGAGCTCCGTGAGAACCGAGTCCTTGCTGTCAGCGTTGTAATATATGGTCTTGACGTTTCCGACGGCGTCAGCGCGACGCATGTTTCCGTCCTTAAAGAAGGCATCCATGCGCTTTGAGGATATCTGATTGAAGTGCTTGTCATCCACCTGTTCCACCGAGAGCGCCTGATTGATGACCTCTGCACGCTTTATTGTGGAGTCGCTCATATACACCTTTATCACTTCTCCGAGAATCTGACGGTTGATGTTCCACGCTATCGGGTCGTGATACATCGTCATGCACGAATCAATGGAAGTGGCGACAAGCGAGTCGCACACCGCCTGCATGTCGTTGCGGAACGAACGGACATGGCGGAAAGCGTGCACCTCACGTCTCACCGAGTCGGTATTGATGTTGTATGTATAGAGCTTCATCGAGTCGGCATGCATCCACAGCGTGTCCTTCTGCGAGTAGTCGACAAGCATGGCACGCTTCGTGGCATAGCCATAACCGTCCTTCTCGTTATAGAAGAAGCGTCCTGCATGCAGCTCATTCTTGTTTTTGTGGTCTACGAAAACCACGTTACCGAATCCTTCGTTGTTGCCGTTGTTGTTGTCATGATAGAGCGAGTCGCCCGTAATGGTCTTGTCGCCGTCCACAATGGTGGAGCGTCCGAAGAGCTGCGAGCGGTCGGTACGCGAGTTAAGGTAGGCGTCAGTGGTGTGTATGACGCTCTCCTTCGAACGTACCGTAGACGGTCCGGTGACGTGAGCCACCGATGTTCGCGTGTCGTAATGGAGCGTATCCGTAGTGATATGGTTATGACCGCTGAACATCTCCACCGAATAGAGGAACGTAGCCTTACGCGTTACGGTGTTATACTCGCCCCAGTCACTCACCAGACGGTCCTTTCCGTCCACGAGTTTTCCTCCTTCGAAGAAGTAGGCGTTCTCGTAAATGCGGTCATAGTCGAGCGAATCGGTGTAAAGCGTCTGCGTACGATGCTTCAGCACCACATGGTTTCTGGCATGCATCATCTGTTCAGCTCCGTCATAGTCGGCATAGTCGCAGGTCATTGAGAGCGTGTCGCCCTGCTTGAAGCGCACGTGTCCGAACGCTTCCACGGCGTTTGCCTCCTGAAAGAAGTATGCGCTGTCGCACCAAAGCTGGGCTCCGGCATGCGTGAAATGCACCTTTCCTTTCAATATCTGCGCGTCAGGAACGCTGCTATACTGGTCGTATCGCAGCTCATCCGAATGGACGAGATACACACGTTCGTCTGTCTTCCTGCGCTTTTTCTTCTTGTTTGGCGCCGCCATAGCCGAGAGCAGGCAGAAGCCAAAAAGGCATAGAACCGCCATCAGGACGGTTCTATGCCAATTATGTATGATTTTGGATTTCTGTTTTTCCATTTTATTATAAGATCACTTCATAGATCACTTAATCCATCCTTCATATTCGAACTTGCAGTTCTTGCATCTGTCAGCCATCTTCACATACGTGGTCTTAATCTTGTTGACCACCCATTCATGAAGGAAGTCGGCACGCATCTTCTGCAACACCACGTTCTTCATTACCTGATAGTCCTCGGTGATGGTGGCGCGGTGAGCCGGTGTGCGGCTCTTCAGTTTTACGATAGCCACGACAGTCTTGCCTTTCTCGTTAACCATTGAGAATGCCTTCGACACGTCTCCAACTTCCATGTGCTCCACCTCGCGTGCCACCTCAGTGGGGAGGTCCTTCATCTGGAAGCGTGATGTGCGTCCGTCCTCAGCGTTAAACGACATCAGACCCTTATTATTACGTGTGTCCTTGTCGTCGGAGAAGTAAGTGGCAGCCTCCTCAAAGGTCAGCTTCTTGGCTCTGATATCGTCTGCCACGGAGTCAAGACGCAGGCGCATCTCCTCGGTTGCCTCCGGCGAAACTCGCGGAATGCGGAGGATGTGGCGCACCTTTATTCTGTCACCTCTCTTGTCGATGAGCTGAATGATGTGGAATCCATACTCCGACTCCACTATCTTGGATATCTTCTTCGGGTCTGTAAGATTGAAAGCAACAGTGGCGAAAGCCGGGTCGAGCATACCTCTTCCCACATAGTCCATCTCTCCTCCCTGGCGTGAAGAACCCGGGTCTTCAGAGTAGAGACGTGCGAGAGTGGCGAATGAAGTCTCGCCCGATGTGACACGCTCCGTGTATTCGCGCAAATCGTTCTTCACGCGATTGATTTCATCCTGCGAAATCTTCGGCTGTTTGGTGACAATCTCCACCTCCACCTCTGTCGGCACGAACGGTATGCTGTCCTCCGGCATATCACGGAAGAACTTGCGCACCTCGGACGGAGTTACTGATATGTCGCTCACCAGCTTCTCACGCATCTGCTGAATCAGCTGGTTGTTCTTGAAGTCGTCGTGGAGCTGCTGTCTCATCTGTGCGACAGTCATCTTCTTGTATTCCTCAAGTTTCTCCTTCGAACCAGCCTGCTGTATCCAGCGGTTTATCTGCATCTCGATGTTCTGTGCTATCTCTGACTCTGTAACGGTGACAGAGTCGATGGCTGCCTGATGGAGGAAGAGCTTCTGCACGGCTATCTGCTCCGGTATGGAACAGTCAGGATCGCCATGCCATGTCACGCCTTCAGCCTCACCTTGCAGGCGCATAATCTCGACATCCGACTTGAGGATAGGCTCATCGCCTACCACCCACATCACCTCGTCCACAACGCTGTGCTCAGGAGGTGTATTGTCCACAACGGGCTTCTCCTCCGACAGTTCGGGGAGCGAGACCGGCTCGTCGCTCTCCACCTCCGTAGTGTCGGTCTTGAGAGCAAGCTGCATAGCCTTTCCGCGGTTTGCATTTGCTCCTATCACGGCAAGCAGCATGGCTGCTGCCGCAATAAATATGGTTACTCTCTGTTTGTTCATCTATCAATTTGAATGTATATTCCTAATATACTTATATTATATATGTGTGCTTAGTGCTTGTTTACGGTCTCGAGCACGGCCTTGTCAACGCTTACGCTATACTTCTTGCGCAGGTCAGCCACCCACTTCTTCTCAAGTTCTTCCTGATAGTCAGCCACAACAAGCTCGCGCACGTCCTTGTATGTCTTCGGAGCCTTGAGCTTCTCGCCGTATACGGCTGTGATGGGATAGTCCTGTACGGGATTCACCTCAGCACCGGTTTGGAATATCTTGTTGTCCACAAGGCTGTTGTCGCCCTTCTTGAAGATGCCCTTCACCACCTTGATACGAACCGTCGAGTCGTTAAACTCCTTGCGCAACGTGTCTGCCCAAGCCTCGAAAGGAATGTTCTTGATGGCGTTCTTCACGTTCTCCACGTCGGCAGCGTCCTTCACGTAGTAAGCGATGCCCTTGAAGCGCGGTTCGTCCCAACGATACTTCTTGCGGTTCTTCTTGAAGTAAGCCTCGAGAGCCTTATCGTCCTTTGCAGCACGGTTCCAAACTGTACGGTTTGAGATTTCGTAGAGCAACAGTCCGTCGTGATACTCACGGATGAGGTTCTTGAGTGACGGATCGTTTGCTGTCATCTCCTCCACACGCTTGTCCAGAATGTCGCCGGGCTTCACCTTGTCAGCCTTTGCGATGGAATCTATCTTCTGTGTGATGATCTGCTCGCGGATGCCGCGCTGGTCGATGAATCTGCGGATGTCAGTACGGACCGAGTCATACGGGAAGAAATTGCCGCGGTCCTTTACGTGAACGATATGATAACCGAACGGTGAGAGGAACGGCTCTGAAGTCTCGCCCTTCTTCATTCCGAAGATTTTCTGCTCAAACTCCTTAACGGTCTGTCCCTTCTGCACCCATGAAAGGTCGCCACCACGCATGCCTGACATCTTGTCGTCCGAGCAACGACGTGCCAAATCCTCAAAGTCGGCGCCCTTCTTCAGCGCCGTATAGATGCTGTCGGCACGCAGCTTGGCTGAGTCCTGACTTGCCTGCGACGCTTTCTGTTGCAGAGCCACGAGGATGTGGTAAGCATGCACCAAGCCTCCGTTGCCGTCTACACGCTCCTGTGTCTGCTTGTATATGTTGCGTGCTTCGCGCTCCACGTCGCCGTCGTCGATGAATGACGGACGCACCTGCTGGTTACGATACATCAAAAATTCGTCTCTGAATGCCTTTGTCGTGTCCAATCCTTCAGCCTGTGCTGCCAGCACCTTGAGCTTGTAATTGACAAAGAGGTCAACATAATCAGCTACGCTCTTCTTGTCGACAACGGTCTCAGCATTGTTCTTGTTGTATGAATACTCAAACTCAGAACGCGGCACTGGCTGTCCGTTTATGGTCATAATCGTAGGGTCGGCGGTCTGTGCCGACACGCTGCCTGCAGCAAGAAGCAATGCAGCCAACAATGATTTAAACTTGTTCATTTCCGTTTATATGTTCTATCTGTATTTTGTTTGCCTTACGGCGTATTTTCTTATTCAGTATGACGAATCGGGGTGTACGTTAATCGTCAGCATGGGGTGTATCTGTATATACAATATATTAAGGGGTGAGTCATATATTAAGGGGTGAGTCATGTTCCGTCTTATGCGGATACGTCTAAAAAAAGCGTAAGCAATGGTCCGTGGCATTTCCTCGGAAACGCGGCGCGGACCATTGCTTTATAGAGTGTCCGTCCTGTTATTACTGTGGACGTGAATAGTTAGGAGCCTCACTTGTGATGGTGATGTCGTGCGGGTGGCTCTCAAGCACGCCGGCATTGGTAATGCGTGTGAACTTAGCGTTGTGCATAGCCTCGATAGTGCCTGCTCCGATGTAACCCATACCAGAGCGCAGACCGCCGATGAGCTGATAGATAACTTCCTGAACGGTTCCCTTGTAAGGTACGCGTCCTGCGATGCCTTCCGGCACGAGCTTCTTCACGTCCTTTGTGCCAGCCTGGAAGTAGCGGTCCTTCGATCCGTTCTCCATAGCCTCGAGCGAGCCCATACCACGGTAGCTCTTAAACTTACGGCCGTTGAAGATGATGGTGTCGCCGGGGCTTTCCTCTGTACCAGCCACGAGCGAACCGATCATTACTGAGCTACCACCGGCAGCGAGTGCCTTAACCACGTCGCCTGAATAACGCAGACCACCGTCAGCAATCAAAGGCACGCCTGTGCCCTGAAGAGCAGAGAATACGTCATACACAGCGCTGAGCTGCGGCACACCTACACCTGCAACCACACGTGTGGTACAGATAGAGCCCGGGCCGATGCCCACCTTCACTGCGTCGGCACCATTGTCGACGAGCATCTTGGCGGCAGCACCAGTAGCTACGTTACCCACAACGATGTCTACGTTGGGGAATGAAGCCTTAGCCTCGCGGAGCTTCTCAATAACGAACTTAGAGTGACCGTGAGCAGTATCGATAACGATGGCGTCAGCACCAGCCTCAACAAGAGCGCTCATACGCTCGAGGGTGTCGGCAGTTACGCCCACACCAGCAGCCACACGCAGACGACCCTTGTCGTCCTTGCATGCCATTGGCTTGTCCTTAGCCTTGGTGATGTCCTTGTATGTGATAAGACCTACGAGATGGTTGTCACCGTCAACAACGGGGAGCTTCTCAATCTTGTTGCTCTGCAGAATTTCGGCAGCAGCCACAAGGTCGGTCTTGATGTGTGTTGTGACAAGGTTGTCGCGTGTCATCACGTCGTCGATGAGCTTGTCAAGGTGACGCTCGAAACGCAGGTCACGGTTGGTGACGATACCAACGAGATGATTGTCCTCATCAACTACGGGAATACCTCCGATGTGATATTCCGCCATCATGTCGAGGGCATCCTTCACCGTCTTTCCACGGCGAATGGTCACGGGATCGTAAATCATGCCGTTCTCGGCACGCTTCACGATAGCCACCTGACGAGCCTGGTCCTCTATCGACATGTTCTTGTGGATAACACCGATGCCGCCTTCACGCGCGATGGCAATAGCCATAGCCGACTCCGTTACGGTGTCCATGGCTGCTGTGACAAAGGGCACATTCAGGCTGATGTTACGAGAGAACTTGGTTTTCAACTCTACCGTCTTGGGCAGTACCTCTGAATAAGCGGGGATAAGAAGGACGTCGTCGTAAGTGAGACCGTCCATTACAATTTTATCAGCAACAAATGATGACATATAACTTAAAAAATTTATTGCATGCAAATTTAGCAATAAAAATCCATTTGCAAAAAAAATCGGGGCATTTAATTTTTACGTTAATGCTAATTAACGTCAGAGAGCGGAAAAGTTGAGAGATGTACTTAGTTGAGAGTTCAGAATTGAGAGTTGAGAGTTATGATATGTATATTAATATAATGTAGCAATCTTAAATGATTAAAAAAGGTAATCATAACTCTCAACTCTCAATTCTGAACTCTCAACTCCCAATTCCGAACTCTCAACTCTCAATTCTGAACTCTCAACTTTAATTCGCCTGTTCCGAGAGGAACTTTATGCGAACCAGTCTTATTTCGTTGTCCTCGTAGTCGCCACCGAGTTCGTCCACAGCGTCATCTATGCTGTCCGTCTCGCTCTCGCGGAAGTACTCATAGATGTCGTCCACCTGATCTTCGTCCATGACATCTTCGAGGAAGTAGTCGATGTTCACTTTTGTGCCGCTGTATACGATGGCGTCAATCTCGTCCAACAGTTCTTCAAACTCAAGGTTGAGCGTGGAGGCGATGTCGTCGAGAGGCATACGGCGGTCGAGGAAGCCGATAATCTTCACCTTCGTCATCGAATCCTTCGCCACGGTACGCACGAAGAGTTCTTCAGGACGTTCTATCTCGTTCTCCTCACAGTAACTCTTGATAAGCTGGCAGAATTCCTTGCCGTAACGCTTCGCCTTGCCGACGCCAACACCCTGAATGTTCTTCAGTTCGTCCACGGTGACGGGATAAAGCGTTGCCATCTGTTCCAGCGACACGTCCTGAAAGATTACGTATGCGGGCAGGTTGCACTTGCGTGCAGTCTTCTTTCTCAAGTCCTGCAGCATGCTGTATAGCGTCGGGTCGAGAGCCGATACTCCGTGATCTTCCATCTCGTCCTCAGCCGACTCGCTGAAGTCGGTGTCCTCCACATATGTAAAGTCCGTCGGGTTCTTCACGTATCGGCGTCCGGCAGCCGTCACCTTCAGCAGTCCGTAGTTCTCCACGTCCTTTACGATATATCCGGCTATCATACCCTGACGAATCACAGGATTCCACACCTTCGACGGCATATCCTCTCCTGCTCCGAACTCTTCCAGCTGTTCGTGCTTGTGCGACACGATGTCGTCCGTGGCTCTACCCTTTATGAAGTCCACCACATAGTCCTGACGGAATGCCTCCTTCACTGCCATGATGGCTTTCAGGACGATGAGCAGCTGTTCCTTGCCTTCGTGCTGTGTCTTGGGATGCAGGCAGTTGTCGCAGTTGCCGCAGTTGTCCTTCGTATATTCCTCTCCGAAGTAATGCAGGAGGATGCGTCTTCTGCATACAGACGACTCGGCGTATGCCGCCGTCTCTTGCAGGAGCTGCTTGCCGATGTCCTGCTCAGCCACAGGCTTGCTCTCCATAAACTTCTCCAGTTTCTGAAGGTCCTTATATGCGTAGAAGGCAATGCACATGCCCTCGCCGCCGTCACGTCCTGCTCTGCCGGTTTCCTGATAATATCCCTCCAGACTCTTCGGAATGTCATAATGTATTACGAAGCGTACATCTGGCTTGTCGATGCCCATTCCGAAGGCTATCGTAGCCACGATGACGTCAATTCGCTCCATGAGGAAGTCGTCCTGCGTCTTCGAACGCGTAGCCGAGTCGAGTCCGGCATGATAAGGTGCCGCCTTGATGTCATTGGCCTTGAGCACGGCAGCCAGTTCTTCCACCTTCTTGCGCGAGATGCAATAGATGATGCCGCTCTTTCCGTGATGCTGCTTGATAAACTTTATTATCTGTCGGTCGATATCCTTTGTCTTCTGCCTTACCTCATAATATAGGTTGGGGCGATTAAACGAGCTCTTGAATTCCTTTGCATCCATGATGCCGAGGCTCTTCTTTATGTCCATCCTCACCTTGTCCGTAGCCGTAGCGGTGAGTGCTATGACGGGAGCGTCGCCTATCTTGGATATGGTAGGACGTATGTTTCGGTATTCTGGTCTGAAGTCGTGTCCCCATTCGGAGATACAGTGCGCCTCGTCCACGGCGTAGAACGAAATCTTGAACGAGCGGAAGAATTCCAGGTTGTCTTCCTTGTTGAGCGATTCGGGTGCCACGTACAGCAGCTTGGTCTTTCCGCTGTGCACGTCGTCATGCACCTGCTGTATGGCAGCCTTGTTGAGTGAGGAGTTGAGATAGTGAGCCACCCCCGTCTCCTCGCCGAGCGAATTGATGACATCCACCTGGTTCTTCATGAGCGCTATCAGCGGCGACACGACAATGGCCGTGCCCTCCATGATTAGAGACGGCAACTGATAGCACAGGCTCTTTCCTCCGCCCGTCGGCATGAGCACAAAGGTGTCGTTGCCGTCAAGCAGATTGCGTATGATGGCTTCCTGCTCCCCCTTGAAGGAAGAGAAGCCGAAGTAATGCTTCAGTTGTCCTGTTAGGTTAATTGTCTCAGTCATAGTAATAAGATTTAATGTCTCTTAAGATATGCGTGGGAGACAGGCTCGTCTGTGTCCTTGTCTCCCTCGCATTCCCTCTTATTTAAGGTTCGATTTCTCGAGCTGGCTCTTTGCGTAGTCGAGAGTTACGGTAAAGGAGTCCACCTTCTTGGCAGGCACCTCAAACATGGCGTCCATGACTATCGACTCCACGATGGAGCGCAGTCCGCGTGCGCCGAGCTTATACTCCACAGCCTTGTCGACGATGAAGTCGTATGTCTCTTCGGTGAATTCCAGCTTTATGCCGTCCATCTCGAAGAGCTTCTTATACTGCTTTACGATAGAGTTCTTCGGCTCCACGAGGATACGGCGCAGCGCCTCTCGTCCGAGCGGATTGAGATAAGTGAGCACGGGCAGACGTCCGATGATCTCTGGAATGAGACCAAACGACTTGAGGTCCTGCGGAAGGATATACTTCATGAGGTCGCCCTTGTCGAGGTTGCGCACGTTCTGCACGGAATTGAATCCTACGACGTGCGTATTGAGACGCTGTGCAATCTTGCGCTCTATGCCGTCAAACGCGCCACCGCAGATGAAGAGGATGTTGCGTGTGTCTACGTGTATGTAGTCCTGATCGGGATGCTTGCGTCCGCCCTTTGGCGGCACGTTCACCATTGTTCCCTCGAGGAGCTTTAGCAGACCCTGCTGCACACCCTCGCCGCTCACGTCGCGCGTGATGCTGGGATTGTCCGCCTTGCGTGCAATCTTGTCAATCTCGTCAATGAAGACGATGCCTCGCTCAGCGGCAGCCACATCGAAGTCAGCCACCTGAAGCAGACGCGAGAGGATGCTCTCCACGTCCTCACCCACGTATCCAGCCTCGGTAAAGACCGTGGCATCCACGATGGTGAACGGCACCTTGAGGAGCTTCGCTATGGTACGTGCGAGAAGCGTCTTGCCCGTACCCGTAGAGCCCACCATGATGATGTTGCTCTTTTCTATCTCCACGCCTTTGTCGTCTTCGGGCTGATTCAGACGCTTATAGTGGTTGTATACGGCTACGGAGAGATACTTCTTAGCCTCGTCCTGTCCGATGATATATTCGTCGAGATATTTCTTTATCTCCGTGGGCTTGGGCACGTCGCTGAGCGACACGTCGAATGCGGGTTTTCTGCGCGTTCCCTCCGGCCCGAAGCCAGCCTCCATCACAATCTGGTAGGCCTGCTGCGCACAGGCGTCGCAGATAAATCCGTTCAATCCGGTGATGAGCAGATTGACGTCCTTCTCGCTTCTTCCGCAGAAGCTGCAAACTTTCTTTGGCATTTTCCTTTTATTTCTCTTATTGCTTCTTTCTTGTCATCACCGAGTCAATCATTCCGTACTCCTTCGCCTCCTGGGCTGTCATCCAGTAGTTGCGGTCAGAGTCTGCCCACACCTTGTCAAACGGAGTGTGCGAGTGATCAGAGATGATGGTATAGAGTTCCTTCTTGAATTTCTGAATCTCACGAGCCTCTATCTCGATGTCCGAAGCCTGTCCCTGTACGCCACCGAGCGGCTGGTGTATCATCACGCGGCTGTGTGTAAGAGCAGAGCGCTTGCCTTCCTTACCTGCCACGAGGAGCACGGCAGCCATCGAAGCCGCCATGCCAGTACACATGGTTGCCACGTCGCTTGAGATAAACTGCATTGTGTCGTAGATGGCAAGACCAGCCGTTACGCTGCCGCCGGGAGAGTTGATATAGATAGAGATGTCCTTACCGCTGTCAATAGAGTCGAGGTAAAGGAGCTGTGCAGTCAATGTATTGGCTGTATAATCGTTGACCTCTGTGCCGAGGAAGATGATGCGGTCCATCATAAGACGCGAGAAAACGTCCATCTGTGTGACGTTGAGCTGGCGCTCCTCCAGGATGTAGGGGTTCATATACTGAGCCTGTGCCTTCATCACTTCGTCGAGCGTCATTCCGTTCATGCCAAGGTGACCTGTGGCATATTTTCTGAAATCGTTCATATCTTTTCTGGTGTTGCTTTTTTGTTTTATTGCTAAGATTGAGTCCGCATAAGGGGCTATCTTATGCAAAGATACTAAAAAAGCGCCACATTCTTCCACATTCCACAGGTTTTTTTCGGCTGATTTCTAAGTAGCGAAGATCTCCGGTAACTGTTAATTCAAAAACGAACAATTCCTAATTCAAAATTCGGGTTCACCTGATTGTGTTTTTCTTTGTTTTTCCGTTTATGGGCGCGTGCCGTGCACAAATAAAAGGCTTTACATTAGGTTGTCGAGAACTGGTTCTCGTAAGACCTAACGTAAAGCCTTTTATTTAAACCCGATTAGGGTTTGCGCCCATAAACGGAATGTGGAGGAAGTTTTTTTGTCAAAGCCCTGCCTAACGCAGCTGCTTCTTCACCTTATACACTCCCTTCGGCAGCGTGCCAAGCTTCTTGGCTCCTCTTGCCATCACCTTGCCGTCCGGTGTGTAAACGTCATAAGTCTGCTGTGCCTCGGTAGCTGGCAATGCGTCCACGGCAGTAACCACAGAAGCCTGTGTTGCCTCCGACTCGCCGCCTACGTATACCGCAGAGACTGCGTAGCGGTGGCGTCCGCCGTCTGCCTGTGTGTCGGTGTATTCGGCTGCAGCGTCAGCCTTCACCTGTGCCAGGAACACACCGTCGCGATAGACATTGTATGCCTTCACCACGCCGGTGCCAGCCTCGTACGTCACGTCGTCCACCATGAACATGTAGGTGTCGGCGGTGTTGTTATGAATGGCAAAGAAGGTGGCACCCTGTGGCAGGTCCACTGTATACTGCTTCCATTCTCCTGTCTCTGCCTTTGCCTTCAGAACAGTGGTCTTGAAGTCGGCGATGGCTGTTCCGGCTGTAGAATAGAGCACCTCGAAGTCCTCTGAATAACCGAGATTGTCGTTCTTGAAATTGTTAGCCCAGAAGCTCACTGTCTGCTTGCGCTCGGTGAGTGGCGGCGATATAAGCCAGTTGTCGGCGGGGATGAACTTCGAGTCCTCCACGCTGTAGAACGATGCCAAGTAAGCCTTTCCTGAACGGGGCTTCAGACACGGGTTCTGGTCGAGCACCGAATTGACTATCCATGACGACGGCTCCACCAATGTGTAGGCGAAGCGCTTGCCCTCGGCAGGATGAGGATAGGTGCGGCTGAACGGACCCTTTGCGATGCCCTTCTCGCCGTACACGGATGTCCACTCGCCGAAGTCGTCCATTGCCCACGGAGTGTACGATTCGAAGTCGTCCGTTACCGTCTCCGACTTCTCCTCCACCTTCTTCCATGTCACGCTTACCACCTTGCCGTCCGCCGTCGTAGCGTCTACGCTCTCGGGGGCTGTACGTGTGGAAGCGGTCAGCTCTACCGTAGCCTCAACTGTGTTGTCGTCAGGTGTGGCGTCCTCGTCGATTGCCACCTCTGCCTTCAACGCCAGCAGCGACTTGTCCACTACCGAACTCTTGTATGTCAGCTCCACTATGCGACGTCCGTTCGGCTCAAGGGTTTCGGTTATGTCCTTAGTGTCCGCCAGCTTGCCGTAGGCATAAAGGCGGACGGCGTATGAGCGGGCTGCAACGCTACCCACATTCTCCACCACGACCTTGGCTGTGACGTTCTCGCCACGGCGTACTTTCTCTGGTGCGGTCATCGAAGCACGCAGGTCTTTACCTGCCACATCGCGCACGCATACATTATCTATATATAGTGCTGTGCCGGCAGGAGTCTGAACGATGAACGTCAGCATGACATACTTCTGACTTGCCAGATTCTTGTCGAGCGGCACGGACATCGTTGTCCATGCAGACGATCCTTCGCCGCCGCACTTGAATGTCTTGTAAAGCACGACGTCCTTGCCGGGAATCTTTACGTAAAGCTCGATGTTGGTCTGCTCCTTTGCAGCCGTTGACATATAAGAGAATACGAGCATCGGATTCTCGGCTCCGTCCAGCGCTATCTTGCCCACGCCAATCTTAGCCTTGTCCGAATCAGCCTCAGCAATGTAGCCCGAGCATCCTCCGTCGCCTTCCGACGACATGCCCTGCATAAGGTCGAAGCCCACTTCGCCTGTCTGATCTGTCCACCACATGGCGTTGTCCAGTCTGCCACCCTTGAAGTGCTCCTCGAAAGGCAGCTTGTAAGGTGTGCCGACGATGATGCCCGGCGACATAACGCGCGGACCCTCATCCACAGAGTTCTCGGCAGAGAGAGCGTAATTTATCATCTCCTGATCGCCGTTGTTGGTGTCGTATGGGATGGTGATGGTTGTGGCAGAAACCTGATCGACGAGCGGGAGGCTCACGCCTGTACCGGTCTCGATGATTTCGTATACGTTATACACGACATCATTCGGGTCGATGTATCCTCCATTAGTTCCCTTTGTTACCGGATCCCATGTCAGCGTGATGTCGGTGTCGGTGGTCATAGCCTTTATGCCGGTCGGCGATGCTGGCGTATCCTTGCCCACATAAGCCGAAACCTTCTGGCTCTCGCGTCCTTTGCCCTCTTCGTTAGAGGCAATGACAGAGTAATTGTTTACGCCGTTCTGCGCTGAATTGTCTATATAGTAATAGTCATTGCCCGGCTTGATGGCCGCCATCTGCTGTATCTCCTCACCGTCGCGCATGACATAGACGTCGAGGTCAGAGGTGAGCTTTGTGCCGTCAATAGCCTTTGTCGGAGCGGTGAAGTAGAATGTGGCTTTAGCCGAACCGTCCTCTGCAGGCACCACACGGAGGTTTGTGGCTGCGTCAGGAGCCTTCTGCGAATTTCCCTTCACGGAGATGTCGTCAAGTACGAGCGCATAGTAATAGTCGGCACTACTGATGCAATGGAAACCGATGTATACCGCACCGTCCTTGTCAGGCGTAAGCTCTGCCTTCAGAGTCTCATACTCCCTGTTGGATATCTTGGTCTTTGCCATGAGAGTGTGTGTCATCGCTTCGGCTGTAGGCTCGCTGCCGTACATCACCTCCAGTTCCTCGGGGTACGACTCGCCCACGCTTGCCACACGGAACGACACGTTATATACCTGACCCTTCTTCAGCTTGAGCGGCGGCATGATGAGCCAGTCGTCGTGATCAGTAACATTATCGCCATACTCAATCTGTGCCGACGACTGTCCTGTTCCGTCGTTCTTGCAGAACTTCCATGTGGCGCCGTCATTGTTGGCGTCGATGATGGTGAAGACGTTAAGAGACGCCTCATTGTCGAAGCCCTGCTGGTAAGGCGGTTCCAGCATGTCGCCGTAAGAGACGCTGTTCGACTGTGCCGGCTCGCTCTTGCTCTGTCCGCTGCGTGCCGTCACGGTGTAGTAATAGCCCGTCAGATTGCCACCCGGCAACTGGTCGGTGAGCGATGTATTAGTAGTAGCGCTTGCCAAAGTCTTGTTATCTGGATATCTAACCACGTCATAGGTGACGTCGCCCACGTATCCGTTATTGATTCCCTTCGTCACGGCATCCCATGAAAGCGACAGCTTGCCCGTTGCTATGTCGAGACCGGCTTTCACGTTGGTAGGCTTGCAGGGCGTATCGTCGCCCACAAAGACAGTCTTATAAGCCTTCGGACCATTGCCGGCGGCGTTGGAGAGCACCACGCTGAAGAGGCGGTTGCCACGCTTTACGGTAAACTTCTCACTAACGGCAGCTCCAGCCGAAGCCTTGCCCGTAGCCACGCTCTTGCCGTCCACCGACACCACGTAGCTAACCTCTCCAGACAGCTGCGAGCCACGGTATGTGGTGGTGGGCACGGTGAAGGTCAGGTTTCCTGTAAGCGAAGCCTTGTCGAGGACTACGGCAAGGTCAGCTGTCATGCCTGGAGCGGCGTCCGCTACGGTCTCCTTAGGAATGGAGAGAAGCGCCAGCTGCTCATTGTTGACAATGTCGCCCACCTTTGTGGCTGCGCCTGATGTGAGGTCAACGGTGTAGAGAGCAGAAGCGCCGGTATGGTCGGTGCAAGCCCAATAGAAGATGCCCGACGCCTGATCAATCTCGCCACTCTGCACGTTCCACGAACCGTCGCTGAGCATAAGCTTCACGCCTGTGCTGCCCACAAGACTCTCCTTGGCAGTCTTGGTGTCGATGCGATAGAGGTCGCCGTATGTGCTGATGCCGTATAGCACGTTGTCTTTCGTGATGCCGAGCGCCACATAATAATTGTGAAGCGAACCAATGGTGCTGCGCGTATTGTTCGCATAGTCAGCGATGCCAAGCTCATAGCTTGATGCGTCGCCCGTGAAGAAGTCGCCATACACGGTTCCGTCTGCAGCAACAGCAGTCTCGGTCGCCCACAACGAATAGTCGCTGAGGTAGTCGCTCGACTTCAGGTCGCCCGTCTCAGCGTCGAAGCAGTAGTGCGTCATCGTGCCCACGGAGCTGTCATACTTCACAATGTCCAGTCGGTCGCCTGACAGAGCGCCACCCGCATTGGCATACATCCTTGCGTCCACGTACTTCTCGTTCATCTCCATCTTGCCTGATACGCCGAACGAATACATGCCGTAGTCAGGGTCAGAGTCAGCCCAACGTCCGCTCTGCATGACGTTTGCCCACAGTTCCCTGCCGAGTGGCACGGACTGAGGAGCCTTGCTGACATAGAAGGGAGCGACGTCAGCCTTTGCCGGCACCGCACGCTTCACGGGCTTCAGCTGTCCTGCCACAGCCTGACCTGCGATGCGTGCCTTGAAGAGCAAGGGACGGCTGGCTCTGAGCTGCGCCAGTCGTTCTGCCTGCTCACGAGGGGATGTCTTTGCCTCGGCTCCGGTCACGGGGAGGAGGCTCGCCACATTACGACAGCCCAAGGGACGCGGTCCCTTACTGCCTGCCGTCTGGGCTACAGCCGTAGTGGTCAGCGCTGTAGCAAGCACGGACGATGCGGCAACGAAAAATCGTGATAGATAAGTTTTCATTATGTGTAATATAAATGATGATTTGTATAGATAATTTTTTATTCTGATTTACGATTGAATCTTGCTATTCTTTCATTTACAATTCTCAAATAAGTACGCTTCATTTTATCGTCCAAAAAAGAATTGCCGACTAATTGCTTTGCCTCCATTGGCAATGAAGAGAAAGCATCCAAAATCGTATTCATTCGTTTCGTTTTTAATCCGATAAATTCACCAAAGCGTTCAAAATCCAAACGGCAAGGATGTCCTGTACGGTCATAGACGTCGCTCTTTTCCAACGACAAGGACAAACCTCCGTTAAGCCCAAAGTCGTCACCTTCTATATGAAGACACGTATTCATCAAATCATAGGCAGGAGCAAGCTGGTAACTATTGCCAACCTTTATTATTGAGAAGTTTTTCAGATGGTCGTCGCCATTGCCATAGATATAATTGAAAACCACTAATCTGAAGAATCTCTCCATGGCAACCATCCAAGCAGGAATGTACTTTATTATCATACGAGCAACATCCTCAAAACTACCTTCATACTTGAAATAAGAGCCATGCTCTGCCTCGCTTTTACATAACAGCGAAGCGAAATCTTCCATATAGTACTTGCTTCCATCCTCAGCAACATCAAAGCGTTTGGTTATGTAAACCATATCTCCATGAGGAGTGAAGCAAAGACCGTTTTCTGCTGTGACAACACCATATACTTGAGATGCTATCTGCATTGTAAGGTGTTCATTGGCAGGAATTTGCTTTCTTGTATATAGAGTGTTGTCCCACGGAGCAGGCTTTAGAATATAGCGAGAACGCTCTTCAGACTGAGAAATCCTGATGATGCCATTATCAACAACTGCAGGAAACTTCTCCTGCACTCCAGAAACGGAAATTCGTTTCATGGCTATCAAGGCTCCACCTGCCTGACTTATCTCATCAATCTCAAAGTCAAGCATATGCGAAACCTTCTTACCGTCAAACAACCTTTTGCAGGCTATCGGTGAATATGAGCAATACCCTTCAGCAAGCGTGGATGGGCAGCATTTAATATCTCTCATAATCAAATTTCCTTTACCGTTAATGCTCCGATGGTGTCGTTTGTTGCGATTTTCATCAGAAGACTAAAGTAATCATTCTCGTCAAGTCGCCACCCTCTACATACTATTTTCCGATTGGCTCCCTCGGGCAGCATATTAGAAAAGACAGGGAACAAGTATTCTGATTTATAAGACTCTTCCCTTAATGGCATTGTTATAGAGATAGGGTCATTGGCAATATCCGCAATATAATCCTTGTCGTAAGTAAAGATATAGCCATGCCCTGGAGCGTCTTCCTCAAGAACTCCAGACAGTATGTCATGATTATAAACCTCTGCTCTTCTCATAGCTTAACTTCCTTAAATTGTTTTACGTATCTCATATTTAATCTCCATACCAAGTATATCCATTATCTTCTCTACTGTGGACAAGGACGGATTGCCTTTGCCGCTCTCTATCTGCTTAATAGTGGAGATGGCTACTTCAGACATATCAGCAAGGTCTTGTTGGGATATACCCAAAGCCTTACGCTGCGATTTCATTACATCTTGAATATTCATAAGTATAATATATTGTACCTTTTCGCAAAAATAAATAAAATTATCGAATAGAGCAAGAGAAAAGTACAATATATCATTCTTTTTATGAACTATCAATTTTGCAAAAATAGCCAAAACCACTGAATAAAGCAAGAAAAGAGCTTAATATATCATTCGGTTTTGTTTGACAATTAAGGAAATAAGCGTATTTTTGTAGCTACATAAACATACGATAAACAATGAAAGCATATACATACATTGAGAGAGGCAAGTTTGCCTTGACTGACAAACCGAACCCCGTATTGTTGGAACCTACTGACGCCATTGTACGCGTCACGTTGGGCAGCATCTGCACAAGCGACCTGCACATCAAGCACGGCAGCGTGCCAAGGGCAGTGCCTGGCATCACCGTGGGCCATGAGATGGTAGGCGTGGTGGAGCAGATCGGTGAGGACGTGAAGGGAGTGAAGCCGGGCGACCGTGTCACGGTGAACGTGGAGACATTCTGCGGTGAGTGCTTCTTCTGCAAGCACGGCTACGTCAACAACTGCACATCGCCTCACGGTGGTTGGGCTCTCGGCTGTCGCATTGACGGCGGACAGACCGAGTACGTCCGTGTGCCGTTGGCAACGCAGGGTCTCAACCGCATTCCCGACGGCGTAAGCGACGAGCAGGCTTTGTTCGTGGGCGACGTGCTTGTCACCGGTTTCTGGGCTGCACGCATAAGCGAGATAACGGAGGAAGACACGGTGCTCATCATCGGAGCCGGACCGACGGGCGTCTGCACCCTGCTCTGCGCCATGCTGAAACAGCCCAAGCGCATCATCGTCTGCGAACCGTCTGAGGAGCGCCGCCGCTTCGTAAGGGAGCATTATCCTGAGGTGCTGCTCACCACTCCCGACGAGTGCGAGGAGTTTGTCAGAAAGAATAGCGACAATGGCGGAGCCGACCGTGTGCTGGAAGTGGCAGGTGCTAAGGACACGTTCCGCCTGGCTTGGCAGTGCGCACGCCCCAACGCCATCGTCACCGTCGTTGCCCTGTACGACGAGGCACAGACATTGCCCCTGCCCGACATGTACGGCAAGAACCTTACGTTCAAGACGGGTGGCGTGGACGGTTGCGACTGCGAGGAGGTGCTCCGTCTTATCGAGCAAGGCAAGATAGACACCACGCCGCTCATCACCCACCGCTTCCCGCTCAGCAGAATAGAGGAGGCTTACAGCATATTCGAGAACAAGGAGGACGGAGTAATCAAGATAGCCATATACAATGAATAAGATAACAATGCTGGGTACGGGCAACGCCACCGTCACCCATATCTATAACACGTGCTTCACACTGCAGACCTCCACCACCCTACTCCTCGTCGATGCGGGTGGCGGCAACGGCATTCTCACGCAGCTTCGCAAGGCGGACATCCAGATAGCCGACATTCATCATCTCTTCGTCACCCACTCCCACACCGACCATGTGCTGGGCGTTATCTAGGTCGTCCGCATGGTGGCGCAATGTAAGGGCTACGAGGGCAAACTGCATGTCTACGGCAACGACAAGGTGATGCGTGTCATACGCACCATCATCGACATGATTCTCGCCAAGAAGCAGTTGGCAAAGGTGGAGGAGCGCGTAGTCTTCCATGAGCTGACGGACGGCGAGAGCTTCGACGTGGGCGACATCCGCCTCACCTGCTTCGACATCCATTCCACGAAGGAGAAGCAGTACGGCTTACGTGCCGAACTGCCTGACGGAACCGTCATTGCCTGCTTGGGCGACGAGCCTTACAACCCGCTCAACTGCCAGCATATCCGACATGCCGACTGGATGATGTGCGAGGCTTTCTGCCTCTACGCCGACCGCGACACCTTCAAGCCGTACGAGAAAAACCACAGCACGGCTCTTGACGCAGGAAAGCTCGCAGCAGAACTCAACGTAAAAAACCTCATCCTCTATCACACGGAAGAGAAGACAATAGCCACCCGCAAGCATAACTACACAAGAGAAGCCGCACAAAACTTCAAGGGAAGAATCATAGTGCCGGATGACTTGGAGGAGATTGAGGTGTAAGGGAATTGCTAAGAGGATAAAGTCTTCATATCTAAAAAAACATGACTTTACAAGATTTTTTTAACGACAATAGAGACAATAGAGACAACTTATGTGATAATGTATTTGTTTCTATGTGAAGCCTTTGTTTCTATGCGAAGCCTGTTGTCTCTATTGTCTCTATTGTCGTTTTAATCATCTGTCTTGCCATGCAAATATCGTACAAAGAGTAAAAAGCTGTTACAAAATAAAAATCAATTATAGAGAATCAAAAAGCTGTTTCTGTGTGGTTTTGCTTCAATGTTGACCCCATAATATACAAGAAAAGCCTCTCTTCCGCTCCAATAGTAACCCTATAAGAGTGAAAGAGAGGCTCTTTTGCATGGCAATAGAGGCTGTATTGGAGTGTAAAAGTGGCTCTAATGCAGCCCAATGAAGCTTGTTTTGATCCGTCATTCATTGCACATTTCTCTTCTCAGCAGCATAATCAACTGTATGTCAGCCCACTATCGCTGCACGCTCAAAACTCAAGAATTTCGCACCAAAGATTTTGTTGTGCGCTGAACGAGGAGTATTGAGCGTCAGGAATGCAAATATTGTGTCGATACTCCTTATTTCACCGTGAGTTTCACGCTCTTTCCACCCACCTTGACAATATATACACCCGATGAAGCGAAAGTGTAATCGGCGACATTGGCGGCAAGTTGTTTACCGCCGAGGGTATAGACACTGAATGTCGTGCCGTCGGTCAAGCCGAGACTTCTGCCGGAAAGCTGCATTTTAGCTGTGGTAGCCTCGTATGTTCCGATGCCGGTGGCCTCGTCATACTTATACTCTATGCTGATGTTTTCAGTGCGTTTACCATCTGCACTTATATCGGTGAGGATCTGTCCTACGAGCAGTCCGTACTGAGAATAGAAATATTCCACTTCGGTACATTCAACACCGTCAGCGGCTTTGGCCACCGGTGCGACGCTGGTCTGGGGAGTAACGGATGAAGTGTTATCGAGATAGATGTATTCCTTCTTGAGGAGATTTCCCTCAACCACATACACGGGGAAGCCGTCGATGTCGGAACATACAAGCTGGTTGCCGACACGTTTCACACTGAAATACTGGCCGGGAGCAAGCGTCAGGTACTGGTTGTCGGCATCGTTGAGAGCTGGAACTTCCACATATCCGTAGTATTTGCCCCGTGGTCCTGTCGCTGTCGTTACAACGCGGCCCTTCACCGAAATCACCGTGCGCGGCTCAGGATAGGCTCCGTCAAAGTCCTTCAGCATATTGGGAGCGATGAAGCTTACGTCCTCCTGCTGAACCTCACGGATGTATCGCGAATTGCAATAGGCCGACTCTTTGTTTGTGGCTTCAACGCTGGTTCCGTTCTGTTGCACGGTGTAAGTCACGGTGGACGGTTCGTCCGTTCCGTTTTCGTGCATTATGCGCAATTCGTCGGTAAACTTATTGGCGGCAGTGTCGTATGTGTAGACATGTGATGTCTTGGTCTGCTGTCCGGTGGTGTATCCATTGGTTTCAACCATACTCACACAGCGGTCGGAATCCCATACATATTGGTTATCTTCAACATAAGTATCCGTACGGTCTCCCGATGTTTCCTTGTTTGTATAGGTGCGACGGGTAACGTGTCCGGCGGCATCTACTACATAGACAGACGAATTTTCGCTGCCTTCCTCCTTACTGTAAGTATGGTTTACTGCCGTGATCTTGCCCGAAGCATCACGTGTGAAGACGATGCGTTCCTCATAATCAGGTTCTGTCTCATCACCCTTTTCCATGAAAACACACTCCGACGGGGGACCTTCCATATTCATGACGGAACGCCAAGAGTTGCTTACGGGATATGCTTCGTCATTGAAATACTTGTATGTGATTCTTTCGTCGAGTTTCCATTCAGGCTCCGTCATAGCCGACTCTGTCCTGTTCCGACGCGGAGCGGCGTCTGCCTTGCGAGCATTGGCAGCCGCTTCAGACCAGCCTGCACTCATGAACGGCAAGCGGGCGCCCTTTCTGCGCTTGCCCGACAAGGCTGCAGCTGTCGGAAAATCCACTTCATCGTCTGAGCTGTCAATGTAATGTTCGTCGAGCACGATGCGTCCTTGGGCATCGTATTCCCACACGTTATGAAAGGCGTCCACCGTCTTGCCCCATGTGGTATATTCAAGAGGCCTACCCGTCTTGCCGTCGTAACGGTAGCGTTCTGTCCACGACGGCATCCCATCCTCGTAATGAACGATGGTGGAATCGTTGAGCGTTCCGCTCTTTGTGACTTTGGTCACGAGTCTGTCGCCCGAAAAGTCGTAGGAGAGAATAGCATTAATCGTTCCGTTTTCATCATAGCGGTGCGATACGGCATCGTAGCTGTTGAAAAGTGAATGCGAAGCGAGCTGGCCGTTGGCATAAAGGCTCCACTGCTCTTCGAGCTGGTAGTTGTTGTCGTCTGCGAGCGTATAACGCTTGAAAGTGCTCACAGCCTCGCCGGCAGCGGCCGTGTCGTTATAGTCCACCATGATGCGGTAGGTTTGAAATTGGGGCTTGCCGAGGCTGTACTTCACCTCCTTCACCTTCAGACGACCCTTGGAGTCGAACTGATAGGAATAGTTGCCCACCTCGTAGAGCGACTCACTGCCCCACACGCCGGCGTTGCGTTCCTTGTAATAGATGGTCTCCGAGGAGCGCAGCTTGTTACTGTAGTAGGCAAAAACATAGCGGAAAAGTCCGTCGCCGCCGTCTGTAAACTGGTAGGTTTCATCGAGCAATGCTCCCGTACCACCGCTTTGCGCGCTTGCACCGATGGCGAACATCGCCAACAGAAGAGTAGAAAAATGCTTCATGCAAATGTTTATTTGGGTTTATACTTATGTAGGTTGTCATTCTTTGAATGAGCTTTACAAAGGTAAAGAAAAAGACTGCTCACCCCACTACTTTACAGACGTTTAACACAAATTAAGTCCAATTATGCGATATTTGCATGGTGGACATGAAGACGTTTTTGACAAGAAGATATGTTAAGTTTATAGAAATATGTGCAGAAAAGTGTAGAGTACTGGATGCTTTATGTGCAGAAAAATGTATCTTTGCATATAAACTATGTGCAGAAAAATGTATACAACGGCCATTTTTATGTGCAGAAAAATGTAAACAGCACTATGGAAAGACTTGTATTGCAGCAACTTAAAGAATGGAAAGAGCGTAAAGACAGAAAGCCTCTGATTGTGAATGGAGCGAGACAAGTGGGAAAGACTTGGGCTTTACGTGAGTTTGCCAAACGCGAATATGCCAAAGAGGCATACATAATATGCCGCAAAAACGAATTGGTTGAGCAGGTTTTCAAACAGGATTTTAACGTTGAGAGAATTTTACTTTCTCTCAGCGCTATTATCCATGTTGACATTACTCCCGGAGATACACTTATAATCTTAGATGAAGTGCAGGAAATACCAGAAGCCATTGAGGCATTAAAGTACTTCTGCGAGAATGCTCCGGAATATCATATTGCCGTGGCTGGTTCATTATTAGGTATCTCATTGCATCATGATGTTTCCTATCCGGTAGGCAAGGTGAATGAGATAGATATGTACCCGATGAGCTATGGAGAATTTCTGCTTGCCAAAGGAGAGAAACAATGTTATCAGCTACTGGAAGAACATAACTTTGAAATAACAAATCTCTTACACGAAAAATACGTTGATATTCTTCGTCAATATTATTATGTAGGAGGAATGCCAGAAGCCGTGAAGAAATATGTGGAAACCGGAGCATTGAAAGAAGTAAGAAGAATCCAAAAGGAAATACTTAAAGGTTATGAACGTGATTTCTCCAAGCATTCGCCAAAGGAGCAGATAGAAAGAATAAAAATGGTATGGAAGAGCATCCCTTCCCAACTGTTTAAGGACAATAAGAAATTCATATATGGTGCACTTCGCCAAGGAGCAAGAGCTAAAGACTTTGAGATAGCCATAGAATGGTTGGTTGATTCAGGACTTCTCTATAAGGTTCCAAGATGCACCAAGCCTGCTCTGCCTTTGGATATTTATGAGGATTTTTCTGTATTTAAACTTTATCTTCTGGATATAGGTTTGTTAGGGGCGATGGTCAATGTCGACCCTGCACAAATTCTCATCAACAACCAAATCTTCTCCGAATATAAAGGAGGTATGACAGAAGAATATGTATTGCAGGAAATGAAGAGCCGAAACATCTCTCCGATATATTACCATAAGACTGATGACTCACGCTTGGAATTAGATTTTGTAATACAATACAAAGGAAAGCTGTTGCCTATAGAAGTTAAAGCTGAGGGTAATGTGAGAGCCAACTCACTAATGACTCTTCTCAAGGCGAATCCAGACTTACAAGCGGTAAGATTCTCTATGCTCCCCTACAAGAAGCAAGAACAGCTTTTTTGTGTTCCTTTGTATGTTATATAAAAACAGTTAATGCTGAAACTTGAGACGGTAAGATTTGTGGCAGAAGCAATAATTCTTCAAAAAAAAGATGGCAGGGAATGTCCTTGCCATCTTCTTATTATATATACAAACTATAGCTCACGCTTAACTTGCGTTCTTGCATTGGTTGTCGCAATTACCGTTGCATTGTTTGTTGCATCTGTTCTTGCGTTCACAATAACGCTCGCATTGTGCGCAGATGTCGTATCCGAGCATTGTGCCGAGCATGAAGTCCTCTTCAGGAGTGAGCAGGTTTAGCGGTCGCGTTACGATCATCCGTATGGCGTTGAGACATTCCTCCCTTCCGAAATACAGATTGAGGCGGTCACTGCCAACCGGCTGGACTATGTAGCTGATGTTCTGGCTCTCCAGCCTTCGTATGGCGAACTCCTCATATTTTCGATTGAGGGTGAAAAGCACCATACGGCGCACACCCTTCTGGTATTCATAGATGTGGTTCATCAGAACCTTCATGTCTACGGGTAGCACATTGGGTTGTTGCATGATTGACAGTTTTAGATGGATGAATGTTCGGATTAAAGGTGATTAGAGATTGGGCTGGATCTGTGCCACCCAAGCTTCGATGCGCTCGTCGGTCTTGTCGTCCTCGTTGACCTCGTCAAGGGCCAGACCTACGAAGTGGCCGTCAACCACCGATTCTGAGTCGTCGAAGGTGTAACCGTCTGTTGACACGGCTCCGATGACGTCCGCACCGGCTGCCTTTGCGGCATTATATATCTCAGCCATACCACCAACGAACGTGTCGGGGTAAGACTCCGAGTCGCCGCAACCGAACAGAGCCACGGTCTTTCCGCTGAGGTCAGCACCCTTCAGCACCTTTACGCCGTCATACCAGTCGTCCTGCATCTCACCGGCACCCCATGTAGAGGTGCCGAGGATGAGGTTGTCATTGTCAGCAATGACGCTGCTGTCAAGATCTGTAACGTTGATGATATTGTCCACACCGAGCTTGCCTCCAATCTTGTTGGCAAGTTCTTCACATGTGCCTGTGCTTGTGCCGTAAACGATAACTGTTTTCTTCATTTTCTCTTTGCTTTTATATTAGTTAATACATACGATTCGTGCTTCGTATTTCTCTGTTGCAAAGATAGTTAGGTTACGGTTTACGCACAATACCTAAATGTGATGATTTGGAATTGCGGACATGCGTCTTTATCTCACCACCACACGCACAGCCTGGTCTGCCACCTTAATAATATATACGCCGGGGGCGAGGCTTACGTCGGTGGTGCCGGGGGCAAGAGTGCGGGTGAGCGCCTTCTGACCCGTTACGGTGAATACGTCAAGCACGGCGTTGTCTGCTGTTGTCACGCTTACGCCGACTGCTACTGTCGTCACGCTTGCCTCGGTCTTGCCAACAGTCTGAATGCTTGTGGCAGGAGCCTTGACGAGCATCATGTCTGAAGGAGAGGAAGCCACGGCGTCCTTGAGGTTGCCATGATAATAGCGCAGACCCGTCACACGGTAGTAGATGTCATGGCCAGGTCCGAAGTTCGGACGATCCATATACATCGACTTTGTGGTGTTGTTGTCTGTAATGACTGAGCTGGTCACCACTTCCACCTTGTCGCCAGCCTTCACCTTCTGCGTCACCTTGATGTAGTCGATGAGGAACGTACGATAGTTGTTGCTGTAGAATGTCAGCTGCTCCTTCTTTGTGCAGGTCGGGATGGTGACGGTAGCCTCAACGAAGCCACCCTCCGGGAAGCGGATTGCGCTGTAGGCAGCAGGATTGACACCCTGTATGACGAGCCAGTCGTCCTCCGTACCCCATGCACGGACAGTAACGTCGCACTCGCCTTCGTTATGGCTGAGGTCCATAGCGGGAGTTACGATGGCACCCGGAATCTCTCCCTTTACACCACTCGACTCCATTCCTCCGAGCCATCCGTCCACGCATTGCAGCGACGAAGCCTTCCATCCTGCAAGGTGTGTGAGGTCGTCAATCGGACCGTAACCGCTGGTGTATTCGCCCTGCTCGATGTTGCCCTTCTCAATGTCGGCTTCGGTCTTGTCCGACTTCACCTTCGAGAAGTCCTCATACAGAATGGTGTAATCGTCGGTATCCTTGTCAATGGTGTTGAGCTGCACCTGCTCCACACGGTAGACGTCCACCTTGTTGCCGCATGTCCAGTTGGCTGTATATCCGTCAGAAGTGATGTCCGTAGGTTCAAGAACGGTGGGCTGGCTTACGGCAAACACCTCTATTTCCTTGGAAGGTTCTGACACGTAACGGCCAGAAACAGCCTTTACGGTATAGAAATAGTCGAACTCAGGGTCCAGTCCTGTAACGTCGTACGTCATGTCGGCTTCGGCGTCAGCGTTCTTCTGCGCTGCCACCTTGAGGTCCTTAAGAGCGTAAGTGAGTTCGGCAGGTTCTGGGTAAGCGTACGTCACATTGTCGAAGAGCACAGCGGTGTTGTCGCCCTTCACCGGCACATACTCGAAATTAATGGCATAAACCTTCTCGAAAGCCTTAAGGGCTGTAGTGATGTCGAACACCTTTCCGTCGCGAGCCTCATCAGAGAGAAGGTCGGCAACGTCGATGTACTTCCATGGATAGAGTCCGTACTCCGTGTCCACCGACACCTGTATGTAGCTGCCGTCAGGCACTTCGGTCTGTGTGGGCTGTGCCTTAAGCCAGAAGCTGAACGCCGTAACGCCGTCCTTCATTACGGGAGTGGTGAAAGCGTCGCCCTCGTCCACCAGTCTTATAGCCTTGGTGCTGCCGTCGGGACCCTCGCCCATAGCCACATGAGGCTTCGTGAGGTCTTTCCATTCGAACGACCATCCCTCGGGAAGGTTGGAATTTGTGGCATTGAGACGTCCTTCGCTGTCAGCGTCAACGGCTTCAAAGTCCTCGCTGACGGTGATGGTGTTGCCCGATTCCTTCTTGGAATATACGTTGAGCAGATAGCTCTCCGCACCAGTCGGAGTCCACACAGCACGGAAGCTATGGTCGGTAATGTTCTCCGCATCCTGCGCAGTAGGTGTCTGGATTGACTTCTGCTTGCGCTCCACACGGATGTCGTCAAGAAGTATGGTGGCTTCGGTATTGGCAAAGAACTGGAAACCGGTGGTCTCGAAGTTGCCCTTATCCGAGGAGAAGCTGAATGACTGCCATTCTTCTGTAAGCGAATAGGTCTTGCGTCCGAAGTCGACGAGTCCCTTGCGGCTGAGGAAGATAAGGTCGAGAGCGTTTCTGCCCGTATCGTCCTGTCCCTTGGCGAGGCGTGCACGGAAGGTGATGGTCACGTCGCCCGACATGTCGCCAGCCGGAGTGTTGAGGAACCATCCGTCCTTGATGGCGATGCACCCACCTGCCGAATAGAGTCCGATGCCTCCCCACTTCTTATATGACAGACCGCTGTCATAAGGCTTGAGGGCGGAAGGATTGATGAAGTCGCCCATGTCGTCCACCAGCATAGTGGCGTCAGGATTGTCCTCCGTGCCCGCTGTCAGACCCGAGAAGTCCTCATTGATGAGCACGGTCTGTGCGTTCGCCGTAAGTACGGCAAGCAGCAGCGTGGTGATAATGGTGTAAATCTTTTTCATAAAAACTTAATTGTTTAGGGTTATTATGGATGCAAAGATAGCGTAAACCGAACAAAAACCATACAAAAAGGGAAGTATATTTACTGAACTTTCGAAAGTTCAATTACGGATATACAAAATTGTTTTTTACATATTTGATTATTATCGTATTTTTAATTAAATATTAATATTAATCCTATATTTACTAAAAATAAATATTTAGCGTTTCTTCCATTTTTCTTACATTTTCATTCGTGTTTACAAATTTAAATATCTACTTTTGCATTATCATACATAGAGGTATGACACAATGACAATTCTAAAACGTAAAAAACACAAGATTCTATGAAGAAAAACGTCATTACCCCAATGCGCCGCGCAATGCGTCGCGGCATCGCTTCCATGTTGCTCATCTGCGGCATGTGCCAGCCGGCGCTTGCTGAGGAGCAGAGTCTGCTCACACTGCTGTTCAATGACGGCCACAAGCAGAGCTACGTGCTTGCCTCACGCCCAAAGGTTACGTTCGATGCCAGCACGCTTTACGTGGCCTCTGAAGACGTAAAGGACGAGTATGTGCTCGCCGATGTCAGCAAGTTTGTCTTTGACAAGGGCGACATCACAGCCATTGCAGCAGTTAAGGACGGCGAGTGTCGCCTGACCTTCGTGGACGGAACAACAGTGGAAGTGGAGGGTATAGGTGCCGCTACAGCCGTGCGTCTGTATGACGTAGCTGGCAAGAGCATCGCTGCCACCAAGGCTGACGCCAACGGCAAGGCTGTCGTAAGCCTCGCATCATGCCAGAACGGCGTTTACGTAGTAAGCGTGGAAGGCGGCAAGTCGTACAAGGTGATCAAGAACAAGTAAGCCAGCATATCTATACCAAAGTCACATTATATATAATATATATGAAGAAGATTTACACCATCATAGCCGCGCTCGCTATAGCCACGGGAGCCACGGCACAATCGTTCACGGTACATACAAAGGACGGCAAGACAGTCAAGTATCATTGCTCTGACGTGGACAGCATCAGCTTCGACAATGAAAAAGAACCCGAGGTGGTAGCGCCGCGCATCGGCGACATCTATTACAGCGACGGTACATGGAGCACAAAGCTCAAGGAAGGCGCCACACCTATAGGCATCGTCTTCCGCGTCGGCATAGCCAGCGACATGAGCGACCGCGAAGGATTCTATACGAAGAAGGACGGCGTGACACCGTTTGACGAGTTTCACGGTTACGTAGTGGCTCTTCGTGACGCCACAGCGAAGGACGACACCAACGAAGGTGTATGGTGGAGCGCTTTCGACTCAAAGTTTACGGGTACCGGTGCCTCAACGAACACAGCTGACTTCCTCGGCTACACCAACACACAGTCAATCGTCGAGACTGCCATCCGCGACAAGGGAGAGCTCAACGGCTCAACCAACAACTATCCTGCCACATACTACGCCACAACAGTATACGAGCAGACATGCCCCGCACCAGAAAGCAGCTCAGGATGGTTCCTGCCGGCAGCAGGACAGATGGAGTATCTCTTTGACCGCGTCTACTTTGACGAAGACGGATCGGGACGTTCTTGTGTTTCAGCCACTTTTGAATTGCTGACCGAGAACCTCGCCACACCATTGTATGGACCCGACTCTGAATACTGGACCAGCACGGAGAAGGTGGACTCTTACGGCACTTCCACATGGGCTTACTATTTCAGCTTCGACTCTTCACAGTTCAAGCCCGGCTTCGTGGCTGACTTCCGCAAGAACAGCGAAATGCGTGTCCGCTCAATGCTGGCATTCTAAGATGAATGCTTGAAACACACCCATATTCAACTTTAAACCGATTAAGAACATAAGCAGTATTTTCCTGAAATATGAAAACCAACAAGTTTCTTATCCTGGCTATCATGCTCATCTCCGCATTGACGAGCATCAACGCCCAGTCGTTCCACGTATATCGTAACGGTGGCAACGTATCTGACTTCACCATAGCCGACGTAGACAGCATCGTATTTGACGCTCCCGAAGACGAAGGACCGCGCTTCCACCTCGAATATTCAGGTCTGACATCCACCTCCGTCACTCTCTCCGTCACACCGGAGGACAACTCTGTGGCTTACTATTATGACTGCGTGACGAAGGAACAGCTCGAGGAATCGAACGGTTCAATAGCTTCCGTCGTTGAGGGCTACCTCTCTTACCTGCAGCAGACCTACCCCACTCTCTCTATGGAGAACATCCTTGAGGCAATCCTCTCAAAGGGTCCTGCCACTGACGACGTGAAGGGTCTGCCCGCCGGCACCGACTTCATCTTCTACGCCATCCCCGTAAACAAGGAGGGAAAGTGCTACGGCAAGCCGACAACGAAGAACTTCAGCACGCTGCCTGGCGGCGATCCTGCTGAATGCACGTTCGACATCTCATACACAGACCTTACAGCAGACGGATGCAACGTCATCATCAAGCCGTCTGACCCGTCAGTACGTTACTGGATGGGCATCACTCCGTTCGAGGATTATCCCGGCGACAAGGCTCTCGCTATGGACGTGAAGGAGAACATCGAGTCGTATGCCGCTTCCAAGGGCATGACCGTGGCTCAGGTTGTCAAGGGCGTTACGTTCACCGACAACATCGAGTCGCAGGAGTCAGGACTCGACCTCAACACTTCTTACTATATCTACGCATACGCCATGAACGAAGACGCTTCGGCAGCAGGCAAGATATACAAGCTCAAGTTCACGACTCGCGCTTCAGGTGCTTCAGACGCCGACATCAGCATCAAGTATCGCTATTATGACGGCGACGACCTCTACAACATGGACCCGACGAAGTATGCCAACATGAAGGGACGCGTATATATGCAGAGCGTGGTTACGCCTAACGACGACGCTGCTCACTGGGCAGTGGCTCTCGCCAAGGGCGACTTCACCGACGAGACAATGTTCCCGGACGAGTCTACGAAGAACGCCGTGCTGCAGGGTGGTTATCTCAGCGCCACACAGAAGAACTTCGTGGCAGACTGGACCACATGTACGCTGCTCTACTTCGCTGCTGACGCTGCCGGTGTGGACGGCGAACTCCACCGTCTGCTCGTCGACTTCAAGAAGGAAGGTGCAAGCCCCATCTCTACATTCACCGAAACTGTGGAGGCTCCCGCACAGGTATCTCGTCTGCTCGTTCCGCGCCGCCAGTTCAACTCCGTTGCACGCAGAATGATGAAGAAAGGCAATGCTGCCATTCATCGTACGCTGGTGAAGTAAAAGAACCGAGATTTAAGAATATAATACAATAAAGAAAGCGTTTGGAGAATTAAGGGATTCCGCCCAATTCTCCAAACGCTTTTTTTGTTATCTCCATTTTATTCTTTACATTTGCAAAATCATAGAGAGTTATATGATTATATTGTCAATATCAACACATTAAAAAAAGGAGACATGAAAAAAGCAATTATCTTTGCAGCAGCTCTTGCTCTGACATTCTCAAGCTGCGGCAACAAGACACAGAACACAGCAGCCAATGCTGATTCGGCTGCCGTAGTAGCTAACGAAGAAGGTGGTGCAGAGCTTAGCGCAGACAACCAGACCACCATCGACAACCTCACTGCCGAGCTGCAGAAGGCGATAGACGCAAAGGATGCGAAGACCACTATTTCGGTTCTCGCCAACCTCCAGACCATCTATAAGAACCTCGCTGAGGAAGGCAAGCTGGAAGAGGCTAAGGCTTACGGTTCTGCCATCAAGAAGCTTGTCAATGACAATGCCGAGTCGTTGAAGACCATCGCCAGCGGCAACAGCACGGTGGAAAGTCTCGTAAACGGCATCATCAACCTACCTACATCTGCTGCCGCTACTGCTGAGGATGCAAAGGCTGCCATCACAAGTGACGTGGTTAAGCTCGCTTCTCCTGCCATTGCAAAGGGAGAAACGGTCGTGGAGACAGCCAAGGCTGCCGCCGAAATGGTGAAGAACGCTCCTGAAGCCGTGAAGAACGCCGCAGAGAACGCCGCCAAGTCAGCTGTTAACAATGCTGCCTCAACAGCCGAAAACGCTGCAAAGACTGCCGTAGACGATGTTGCAAACAAAGCCAACGCCGCTGCTGCAGAGGGAAAGAAGAAGTTGGAGGAGAAAAGAAACGCCGACCGTCAGAAGGCTGCCGAAAAGGTGAACGAGGCAAACAAGAAGGCTAACGAAGCCGTTAACAAGGCTGCAGACAAGGCGTTGAAGGGATTAGGACTGTAGTCCTGTTTAGCAGTGAGATAATAAATGAGCTTGCAGTGCAAACTTAGGAGGCTATGGCGTCTCGCCATAGTCACGCACCCACAAATGATAGCAGATTGAGTATGAGCTGCGGGTTCCGCGGAGCGGGACTGATGACCTGCTATGGGAGGCTGCGGGGCTACGGCGAGACGCCATAGCCTCCTATGTTTGCCTTGTAAGCCGTAATTATAAACTAAACAATTCAAAATCGCAGGTGAAGCCGAGAATAATTCAAAATTCACCGCTCGGCTCTGCCGCTTGCCTAAGCAAGAACTCCTAATTCAAAATTCGGTGCAACGCACCGATAAATTGCAGTTTATCGGTGAGACGAATTAAAGAAACAACAAATATAATTATTACGCTCAGACGCGGGCGCTCGGCTCTGCCGCTTTCATAGCGTAGCGGAGAAAGAACAACGAATTTTATCGAATTAACGAATTGTTGGATGAGTAATAGAACACCGCAAAAATTCGTTAATTCGTTCAAATTCGTTGTTTCGCCGTCTAAGGCAATATATATATATACATTCGTTGTTAATTCGTCTCGCTGATAAAATTTCTGTTTAGCTATGAGGAGATTCTCTTATTCCATTCCAGGTATGATGCCGCCGAGGTCTGCCATCAGCTGTTCCTTCGTGACGCCTTCGCGTAGGACGATGAAGATGGTGTCGTCGCCGGCTATGGTGCCGAGGATGTCATCAATGTTACTGTTGTCGATGTTGTAGGCGATAGCACTTGCGTAACCGGGACGCGTACGTATTACACCCATGTTGCCGGAGAACGTGATGGAACGGTAGCCGGGGATGCGGAGCATCTCGGAAGCCGATCGTGGCGAGGCTACACGCTTATACATCGTCTCGTTAGGCAACACATAGACGTACTTGCCGTTCATGCTTGCCGCCTTAGCAACCTTCAGCTGCTTGAAGTCGCGACTCAGCGTGGCTTGCGTTACCTGATAGCCTTCCTTTGCCAGAGCTTCCAATACCTCTTCCTGACTGCCCATCTCATTGCTTGAGATAAGCATCTTCAATGTCTCTATTCTATCACTCTTCAGTTTCATAAGTATTATTGTTTGGATTATTACGTTCGTATAATTATACGTTTGCGAATACAAAAGTACAAATAATCGAATAATTATCCAAATCTTCTTGAATAAAAATCCACGAAAGTTCCGTTTTATTCAACTAACTCCCCATTTCTGGTCATGTCGCGATAGATGCCGTCCACGATGGAGTCCGCCAAAGAGATGTTCGGCACGATGATGCTGTCGCAATCCAAAGAGCGTGCAACCATCAGGAAAATCTCGGCTGCGGGGATGATAACGTCGGCGCGATCCTCCTTCAGCTTGAACTTCTCCATGCGCTCCTGTATGGACATCGGGGCGAGTTCGCAATACAGCTCCTTCAGCTTGCCGAGGGGCAGCACACGCTTGTCGCTGTCTGACTTGGCAAGTCTGTAGAGGCGGTTGATGTTACCACCCGAACCGATAATCTTCGTACCTGGAAATTCGCGGGCATATTCCTCCAGCATGCGGCACATGGCGTTGCGTTCCTCCTGCGTCACCGCTCCGGCGAGCATACGCAGGGTGCCCACATTGAACGAATGGCTCTCGGCGAGCACGCCGTCATGGAGGAGCGAAATCTCCGTGGAACCGCCGCCAACATCCACGTAAGCATAATTGCCCACGCCGCTGTCGGTGTTCTCCACGAGGTTGTTGCAGAGCAACTGCGCCTCAGCCGCTCCAGGGATAATCTCTAATTTAATGCCCGTATGCTTCTCTATGCGCTGCATCACCTTCTTGCCGTTGTCGGCATCGCGCATGGCTGACGTGGCGCAGGCGCGATAGTGGTCAACCTTATATAGCTGCATAAACTCGCTGAATCCTTTCATCATGTGCAGCATCATGCGCTGGCGCTCCTTCGATATCTTGCCGAGGGCGAAGACGTCCTTTCCGAGGCGCAGCGGAATGCGCACAAACATCAGCTTTCGTATGCGTTGTGAGGCAGGGGCGTTATCGTCAAAACTCTTTATCAGCAGTCTGGCTCCGTTCGAGCCAATATCTATGGCAGCGATGTTCATATATATTGTGTCTATATCTTGTTGTATTCGATGTGTAATTGTTCCTGTGAACGGAACGGCTCCTCGCCTTCCTCCACGGGCTGTATCCTGTTGGTTCCGTATCCGTCAACGATGCGTCCGTTGGTGGTGTCGCGCAGACCGAAATCTACGGTGCGCAGGAGGTCGCGCTTCATATCCTCGTCATATACGGGTGTCAGCACCTCGATGCGTCCCGTGAGGTTGCGCGGCATCCAGTCGGCAGAACCGATGAAATAGCGCGGGCGGTCGTTGTTGCAGAATATCAGGATGCGCGAGTGCTCGAGATAACGGTCGATGATGCCCACCACGCGGATGTTCTCGCTCATGTCCTTCACGCCCGGCACCAGCGAGCAGTTGCCACGTACCAGCGCGTCGATGCGCACGCCAGCCTTCGACGCAGCATACATTTTGTTGACGATATCGGGATCGGTGATGTGGTTTATCTTTATCTTCACCCATGCCGGCTTGCCCTCACGCGCGTTCTTTATCTCATTGTCGAAGAGGCGGATGATGCGTGTCTTCATTGAGTTGGGCGACACGAGCAGCTCCTTGAACCGCATCGGCGAGAACGGACGGTCGATGAAGTCGAACACCTTTGCCACCTCCGACACGATGCCCTGACGTGCGGTCATCATGAGATAGTCGGTATAGACGCGGGCATTGCCCTCATGGAAGTTGCCGGTTCCGACGCAGGCGATGTCGCCCTTCGTGCTCTTTATGTAGAGCAGCTTCGAGTGGATCTTCAGTCCTTCCACACCGAAGATAACGTTCACGCCCTCTTCCTGCATGCGCTTGCTCCACTTGATGTTGCTTTCCTCGTCGAAACGTGCCAGCAGCTCCACCACCGCCGTTACCTTCTTGCCGTTTCGTGCAGCACATATAAGCGCCTTCACCACCTTCGAGTCCTTAGCTAGTCGGTAGAGCGTGGTCTTTATCTCCTTCACGCTTGGGCGCAAGGCTGCCTCACGGAGCAGACGGATGTAAGCGTCAAACGAATGATAAGGCACGTGTATGAAACGGTCCTGATGACGGATGGAGTCGAGCACGGATGTCTCCGAGAGAAATTCGGGCTTCATCACCGGCTGCCATTTCTCGAACTTCAGCTCCGAGTGTCCGCAGTCGGGGAACGACATGAGGTCGCGATGGTTCTGATAACGTCCTCCGGCAAGCGACGTGTCGAGCTCCTGTACGTTCAGACGTTCGAAGACGCGCTTCTGCATTTCGCGCGGCATGTCCTTGTCATAGATAACGCGGATGGGTTCGCCACGCTTACGCGAGCTGACGCCCATCGCAATCTTCTCCATAGCTCCGTAGTCGGCATCGTTGTCCACCTCCATCTCGGCGTCCTTCGTAAACTTGAAGGAATAAGCCTCATACGTGGACGGCTTGGTGCCGATGAAGATAAGCGGGAGGCAGAATCTTACGACGTCGTCCAGATACATGATATTGTCGAAACCGTCCGACGAGGGCACCTTTATGAAGCGTCCGAACACGCGGTCGGGCACTTTGATGACGGCATACTTCACCTTGCCGTCGCCACCGATATGGCGTTTCTTCACAACGAGGTAGATGCGGTTGTCCTCCAGCGTATTGAGGTCGTCGATGGCGGAGAGCCATATAGGATTGGTTGATCCGTTGAGCTTGTCATAATAGAAGCGCTTGAGGAAGTCGCGCTGCTCCTCGCCAAGCTGCGTCTCGTTGATAAGGCGGATGTGATGCTGCTCCAGCTCCTCGAACACCTTGTCAATGGCCTTGGAGTATTCGGCTGAATACTCCTCGTTGAGGTGATTGATGGTCTTGAGCGTGCGCTTCATCTGCTTGCGGTTTTTCTCGGGAACATTCTCGTTGTCGACAATGCGGTTGAGCGATGCCACACGAACACGGAAAAACTCGTCGAGGTTGTTGCTGTAGATACCGAGGAAAGAGAGGCGCTCGAGCAATGGTACGGTGGGCTTCTCCGCTTCCTGGAGGATGCGATGATTGAAGTACATCCAGCTTACGTCACGTTCCACGTAAGTTATCTGTTTACTTTTTCCCATTGCCGCCCTCCTTTCCTGCGTTATCGTTCTTGTCAGAGTTATCCTTCTTTATCTTTTTATCCTTCTTTTCCTTATTATCCACCTTCTTTTCTTCCTTCTTCTCTTTGGCGGGTTCATTGACAGGCTCTGCCTTCGGCATTTCCGGCTTGCTGTCGGTCGGAGCCACATGCTCGTTGCCGAGAACGAGGGTGTCGCTCTCTGATGTTATATGAAGAATCTTGCGGTAAAGCTTCTCCTTTCCTGCCGGCACGAGGATGGTGTAGAGATTGAAGCAGTCAGAAAAGGCTGTACGTGAGAGGCTCTGCACCTCGCCGAGGAACGTCACCTTCTTAAGGCTTTCGCAACCGCCGAAAGCGTAGGGCGCTATGGTCTTCACCGAAGCGGGGATGACCACTTCCTCCAGGGCGTCGCAGTCAGAAAACGAGTCGCGACCGATGCGCTCCAGTCCGTCGGGCAGCTGCACCTTCTTAAGCTTCGCACGACGTGTGAAGGCAAGGCTGCCGATCACGCGAACCGTCTTCGGAACGATTACCATGGCGGCGTCGGTGAGGCACGAAACGAGGCGTGTACGGTCAGCATCGTAGAGAATCTTGTTGTCGATGACGTAAGCCTCCGACTCGTTGTTTATCACCTTGCTGTCAAGGTCGACAAACGGATTCTTGCCAATCTTCTCCACGGAAGCGGGGATGCAGACCGATTCGAGCGAGATGCAGCGAGCGAATGCCTCATCGCCAATGCGCTCCACGGTGTTGGGCACAGCCACATTGCGAAGGAAAGCGCAACCCCAGAAAGCGTTGTCGCCAATCTCCTCCGTGTCGTCCTTCACGGCATAGCTTCCCTCGATGGACTTCTTAGCCGAAACCAGACTCTTGCCGTTCTTCGAGTAAAACACTCCCCAGCCGTCGTCGCGGGCACCGTCCATCTGCTTAAGAGTAAGCTTGAGCACCTGACTCTCGAATTTATCACCACTGTCCTTGCGCTTCTTAAGAATGCCAAGAATCGCCTTTTTATAATCTTTCATGTCTCACATTATTTTTTCGCTGCGAAATTACGACACGAATAAGACAAGAAAATGACAGCAATGTTAAGATTGTATTACAATGAAATTCGGACAAAAGACGCATCCCTGCATTGTGAGCATAAAGTTATTGCAAATTGCAGTTTGTCGGTGAGAGGCTCATTCAAACAAACAACAAATATATCATTACGCTCAGACGCGGAAACAACGAATTTTATCGAATTAACGAATTGTTGGATGAGTATTAGAACACCGCAAAAATTCGTTAATTCGTTCAAATTCGTTGTTTCGCCGTCTAAGGCAATATATACTTCGTTGTTAATTCGTCACCCCGACTATCCCAGCTCGTTAATCCACCCAAACGACTTCGTCCACCTCCATATAGTGGTACGCGGCAAATCCGTAATATTCCTTATCTGAGGATTCGACATACCGATACGCATCAGGTAGCACACCTGCATCTGCTGATTGTTCAAGACAGCTACACGGCTGAGCAGCATATCGCTGAAGTCAGGATAGACACTGTCAACGGCAGAGAACAGACGCTTCCAGTCCGCCTCATCAATCCTACTCTTGCCATCAGCCGCCAAACGCACCCTCGCTATGACGTCATCGGCATTCTCCTGCATCTCGGAATGACGCAGCTTCTGCAAGAGCGACTGGCTTTGCCGGCGCTTTTCCTCCAACTGACCTTGGGTTTCCTCCAGGAGCATGGTCCGTCTTATCATCTCAGCCTGCGAGCTGACGAAGGCACGCTCTTTCCTGCGCATATAATATAGCGCAACGGCATACATCAATATCACCATCAGGACAAGGGCGATAAGGACGGCAAGCATGTATCGGTCTGCGCTTGCCTGTTCGTAATAAATATCATCTGACATACCACAAAGGTAAGCAGAAAATGCAAGAAACTCATATTTTACGAAGGTTTTAATCTATGGTTTCGCTGGAAAACCATTAATTTTGCAAATTATCCCGTTATAACAAAACAGTCAAGAACACTCACTCATGAAGAATAACCCGGATTATTTCATTGCCATCTTTTATGTGGCAGCCATACTGCTACGCTATCTGAAGGCAAGGCGACAGCTCGATCTCCATGATATAAAGAACAAAAGATTTCTGACAGATCAAGTATTGGAGATTGAGAAGTTTTCGATGTGGGTGACTATTATGTTCATGATCAAGCATGCCGGCGTCACCGTCTATTCTTCAGCCACGTGCATCTTGACCGTCATCTCAGGAATGCTGTTTCTGCGAAGCAATAAAGAAGCGTCGCCACTGGAGTTTCTCTCCAGCATATCCTGCATGGCGCTTGTAGGACTGACACACATAGTATGGTACGTTCTCGTGCTAATAGAATAAGAAATACAGCTGATTATCTGCATATTACTACGTTTTTTCCAGAGTTGGAACAAGGTGGAACAAGGTTTTATTTCACGAAAAAGCAACATATCGTAATTTTGCAACCAAGAGAATGCGAAACGCAGATATAAAAAATAAAACCTATAAGTTATGACATTAAAAGAATTTGTGACGGTCCTTCTTCTGGCCATACTGGCTGGCTTGGACCAATGGGAACTGAGGCGCCGTTTGCGCAAAGGCAACGTAGATGCACAAACAATACACGCGAGGAGCATGGTGAATCTCACCGCAATGCTGATGCAGTCAACGATTCTCATCATAATAATATCGCAAGGTCTGTCGCTGCTGAGCGTCATCTTCACCGCCGCCACTTTCATTACAGCCATCTGGACGCTATACTATGACAACAAAAACGGACAAAGGCAGCAAGCATGGAAGATTATCAGAATAATAATCGCCACAATGCTGGCGAACATAGGAGGATGGTACATGGCAGGGCTGTAACGTATAGGTTTGCCCGGTCTGCTGTAAATCTAAACTGAATAATTCACCGCTCGGCTTTGCCGCTTGCCTAAGCAAGAACTCCTAATTCGGGTGTTGCACACCCGTTTGTGTTTTTATATGTTTTTCCGCTTATGGGCGCGTGCTGTGCACAAATAAAAGGCTTTACGTTAGGTTGTTGAGAACTGGTTCTCGTAAGACCTAATGTAAAGCCTTTTATTTAAACCCGATAGGATTAGCGCCCATAAACGGACTGTGGATAAAGTTTTTTGTCAAAGCCCTGCCTAAAACAGCAGATAGACTCACCGATAAATTCCTGTTTATCAAAGAGAATGCTGCATTTCTAATCCTTGCTTTTTCCAAATATTTTGTAATTTTGTGTCAGATGACAGCCACCGTTCAAGATGTGATGCTCGCTGTAGGCTATAACGACCACAAAACATTCTTGCTATAACGTATCTATCTGTTCTTGTGTAAGTCCGGTATAACGCATGACCTTCTCTACAGATTCACCGTCTTCCAACATCATTTTGGCAGTTTGCATTTTTTGTTGGTCAGCGCCCTCGGCTCTACCTTCGGCTCTACCTTCAGCTCTACCCTCGGCTCTACCCTCGGCTCTACCCTCTTGCAGTCCGTCATCATATCCGGTCATGATGACGCTGCGCTGATAGCGTAAGTTCTCCATGTGTCTTACATAGTCGT
>ERZ1035051.66-NODE-66-length-45670-cov-40.928050_pt1 | contig 45670 bp, 27 predicted proteins | sample MGYA00520586_ERZ1035051 | MGnify/ENA primary metagenome ERZ1035051 (study PRJEB33766, sample SAMN09781692) | gut metagenome | biome: gut microbiome | host: Homo sapiens | place: Madagascar | study: EMG produced TPA metagenomics assembly of the PRJNA485056 data set...
ATCTAAGAGGATTCAAAGTTGAAAGTTGGTCGAACTTTACTGATTTGGTTAAAAAATCATAGAATAGGCGACTCTCAATTCCGAAAGTCGCCTGGTATTTATAGTTTTTTGATTTCTTCGATACTTAATCCTGTAGCCTGTACAATGATTTCTGGAGCTACATTCTGAGCCAACAGGCTGAGAGCAATGGCTTTTTTCTCTTCTGCTCTTCCTTCTGCTCTTCCTTCTGCTCTTCCTTCTTGCTTAGCATTGGTCAAGACATCGTTTTGTATCATGATGGCATTGAGATGCTCATCGTATGCATGACGTTCGGCGTCAGACATCTCGTAATATTTCAGCTTTTTGCGAGCCTCTTGCAGTCCTGGAGCCTTGGTGTCGGCAGCGATAACGCCGTTCTTTAGGTAGTTGACCCACTCCTCCAACGGCGATTTAGCTACACTATTGAATTCGTTGACACGAACAAGGATGTAGGTTGGGAAAATCTCTGAAGGTGATTTCCTTACGATATTGTCCTTCTCCTTTGTGCTAATTATCAACTGGTCTTTCGTGTGCAAACCCACAAAGTTATTTTGTCCTACATAGATATAGTCAGAACCTTTTCCCAGGTCGAAGTAGAGAATGCTGATGGAATACACCTTCTTCACCTCCTTGTAGCTGTTGCCCAGGTTGATGTGTTCCGTGATAGCCTTGGCTACACCGTATAAAACACGCTCCAGATAGTATAATTCACTGGTGTTTTGTATTTCTACGATGATAATTTCTCCTTTGCTATTCTTTGCTTTGATATCAACACGGTTAAATTTGTCATCGGCAGCACTCTGATTGCCTTCACTTTCCAGAATGTCGATAATCTTTACCTCTTCGTTCAGGAAGACAGTGAGGAACCCCTCTAGTACGCCAAAATTGGCTTTTTGGCGGAGCAATCTTTTGATAGCCCAGTCGAAACGAATGTATCTGTCTTTAAGTTCTGCCATAATATCTTATTTAAAAATGTCACATTTCATCTGCAAATATACGACTTTATTCTGAAACTCGCAAGGATTTAGGGTGGAAAAGTTTTTTTGAGAAGAAAATAGGCGACTCCCGATATGTTCGAGAACCGCCTAATAATTTATTCTTATTCCTTCATTTTCTGAATTTCTTCCAGTGGAAGTTCTGTGGCCGTTGATACCTTTTCCAAAGCCGTATCTATAGAGTTCTTGACATCACGATAAGCCTTCAAACTATCCATATTCTTTTCCTCCCTTACGAAAGTTCAATATATTATTGTCAAAACAAATCGCTATGGGTTCCATTGTTGAGGAACAGCAACGTTAGTTTTTCGTCGTTTTGTTCCCATAGCATCAACCAATCAGGGGTTATATGGCATCCCATATCCCTTCAAAGTTTCCATGAAGTTTATGTGATTTATATGATGGTGGTAGTTTACCCTCATTGGCTAGTTTTTCTACTGCTTTTTCAATGAGAACTGGATTTAGACCACGTTTTACTCCTTTTCGAAGAGACTTTTTAAATTTGTTTGTAAAGTCAATAGAGTATTTCATTGTAAGCACTGTTTGATCAAGTCGTGAGCATCTTTTGCATGATATACTCTGCCAGCTTTAACATCTTCTATGGCTTCTTCAATTCCACTTTTCTTTTCGGTTTGAATAACCCAGCCAAACTTCTTTGCCAGTTCCTTTAATAAGTTGAAGTCAACTTGCGGAACAGTTATAGTTGTTGTTATATTATTTATAGCTACATCCATATTGCTTTACTTTAATGTTATTTCTAATTTGCCGCAAAGATACGATTTTTCCTCGTAACTTCCAAGGTTTTAGGTAAAAAATACTTGAAAAGGATGAGGAGAAAGAAAAAAATAGGCGACTCTCGGAATTGAGAGCCGCCTATTAATTTTAAGTTTATTTGATGAAGCAAATGCTTACTTCTTTGTCATCACACACTTTGCTGTTCCTTCTGCCCAATTAACCACAAGCTTAATGTCGTAAGTACCAGCTGCTACAACGATGTTTGGACCATTCTGTGTAGTGAGGTTATCTAATTCTCCACCCCAACTGAGAGACCAATCGTTTGTGTGACGGAACTTCATTTCGCCATCTTTCAATGTGACGTCCTTAAGTTCCCAGCAGCGCTCTTCCGGATTGTATGTCATATCCGTATCGCCATCCCAACCTGTAGGAGTTGCGTTGCCAATGATACCAATAGTAAAAGGAGTCAATGTGTAAGTCTTCTTAGACAAGTCAACATCTACCTGATAGAAACCTGCTTCTTCTGTTATCACGATGTTTCCAGCATCAGGAGCTGTATCAAAGTCAGCACCATAGTTGGTACCATCCCAGTTTGGCTGAGTACTGAACTTGAAACCATTCTGGTTCAGGTACATATAACCTGTAAATTTAACACCATCATTACTATTGAGGACGTCAATCTGCTTCCATCCATTAGCATCACCTGCCATATAGAGGATAGGCTTGCCTACAGAGTAAGACAGGTTGTTCATGTCGAGAGTTACAATCCATGTGCCCTTACCTGCGATAACCATTGTCTGTGGAGTACCCCAGCTGTCGCCAGTATAATAGATTGTACCAGAAGCATCTTCGCAACCATCCTTCTCGCAACCCAAGACACCTTTGTTGATAACATCCCAGTTGCCGGTTGCATCCCACTTGCTACCTTCGTAGAACTTGAAGTAGTTCTTGTCTTTCTTTGTGGTGACCTTGAGCTGGTAAACACCATCAGACACTTTGGTCATCCATACAGGATCTTTTGGACCCCAGTCATTTCCGTTTACCTCGCCGAGCATGTAGTAGCCATTCTCGTCGATAGCAGGAGTTGGGGATGTTGTAATCTTACCTGTAGTTTCACCTACTGTGTTGATGGCAACAGCATCGCCTGATGCCAGATTGACTGTAACCTTTGACTCAACTTTGATGTTACTTGCAACGCTGGCGCGAGTTTTATTCTCGTTGCAAAGAATCTTCTCCAATTCAGTAGCATCTACCTGAATGCTATTGCCACTGATTTCGCCTTTGATAGCTTCACCATTCACTTTCAAGTCTTTCAATGTATAGCCTGTAACATTGGCATCTGTTGAATTGACTGTGACGAGATTGATGACTCCATCTTCGTCAGGCATATTACATTCTGCTTCAGGACCCGCTGTAAAGGTGATACCATATTTGGCAGCTGAGGCTTCCTGTGGATTGTGCTGTGGTTGAGCCCAATCATCGTAGTCGCCGTTGCAGCTGGCAAGTGTTAAACTTGCCAAGACTGCTAAGCTATATAAAAATGTCTTTTTCATTTTGCTTTGATCTTAAATTATCTAACTTCTGCTTTATTTGTATCAAAGTTGACATACAACTTCGTGCCAACGGCAGGCTTAACAGAGTAATCTGCACCCATGGTTTCAGCCCAGTTGTTTGGCATATTATATTTACGCCAGAACACTTCGCCATTGTAAACAGTGAACTCTGTGCGATACCAGTCGATGCTACCTACCTTGACTGCAACACGAAGCTCTTCGCTGGCAGTGAATCCAGGAGAAACCCATTCACCAGTTGGATCAGCTGGAGGTGTCAGAGCTGTATCGTCAGCAAAGCCCCAAGTGCTTTGACCAATACAAGTACCAATCAGGCATACCTGAGTCTTGTAAACAGTCAGTGTCCAGTCGATGTTCTTCTTGTCTTCGGTAATCTTACCCTTGAAGTGAAGAGTGTACCAACCAGCATTGGCTACCTTGATGTTTTGCTCCTCACCTGCAGAGATACCTGCACCAGCTTCATCGTTGATTTCCTTAAGACGGTTAATACCGCGATAGTCATTGTTCTCGGTACCCCACTTGAATTCGCCACCAGCTGGCACGTAGATGATACCATAGTAATTGCCATCCAAGCCTTCTACCTTAGGAATAGCTTTCCAACTCTGCCATGGAGTCTGGATAGAACTTCCAATCAAGAAGAGGTTATCTGTGAACTTAGCGTCAGGAGCCTCGTAGGTAGCCTTGACAGAAGGCAGGGTAATGACATTTGAATAGGTCTCGCCCAAGGTTTGATTCAAAGTACCGCTAATGACTCCGTGAAGACGGACGTAAATAGGCATTTCCTCAGGAACGCTTGTGTCTGGATTGGCTGCCTGGAAGAGTGATACGATAGCATTGTTTGCTTCGGATGCATTAAATTCCAAGTTGCTTGGATTCTCAGCGTATGTCGCCAACTCTGTATGAGTGGTTGTAGGATCATTGACGAATGCAGGGTCGATAGAAACCTGTGCATAGTACTTCACTGCGTAAGGTGCATTACCATAATTTGGCTGAGAGCATGTAAGCACAAGGTTTTTTGCACTGTTGAGATCATAGGTATTGTTTTCTGCAAGAGCAGGAGTGTTCAATACAAATCCTTCAGCAAGATGACTCAGATCCAATGTTGGGTTGCTGTCTCTGTCTTCATCACAGGATGTAAAGAGCAAAGGAAGTACCAATGCTGGCAGCAACATTAATTTGAATATCTTTTTCATAATTGATTTCTTTAAATTAAATCTTGTTTCCTAACAATTTAGTATTTTGGGTTCTGATGCAAGTTAGGGTTGTTCTTGATCTCATTGTCTGGCATTGGATAGATGTCGTAGTATGCTGGAGTACCAGCACCTTTTGCTACACCACCCTTGAAACTCCAGAGGTACTTAGAACCTGTGAACAAGCCAAAGCGAACCAAGTCTGAACGACGGCGGCCTTCCATAAAGAACTCGCGGCACCATTCATTGATAAGGGTCTGCTCATCTACTGATGTAGCTTTTATCTGACGATTGGCACGGTCCTGAACTTCCAGAATGTCTGCCAAACCTTCCTGACTGCCGTTGAGACGGTACTTAGCCTCTGCACGGGTCAGATAGATTTCTGCCAAACGGAACATAGGGAAGTCTGTATCTGAATAGTTCTGATCGTGCTGTGTGGAACCATCTGCATGGAGATTGCTCCACTTTACAAAAGATGCACCATTCAGAGGACCTGTGATGTTCTCACCTGGATTGATAGTACGAACTTTGCCTGTTTCGCAGCCACCTACACCCATATAGAACAGGGCGCGGTCGTCTCCAGCCTTTGCGATTACGTCTGCTGTACCGATGCCCTTCTCGCTATCCTTAGCTCTCACCTCTTCTTGTGTAGGATTGCTCAAAACATCATCAACTGTAGCCATTGGGATGTCCTTGTTAGGGAAGAACTTCTCAATCAAATTTTCGCGGGCAAACATACATTTCCATGGGTCTTGTGTGCTTGCGTAAGGCATACCAGCGATAGTAGCTGCTGATACGAGGTATGTGGTACCTGAATACGCACGAGCCTTCAAACCATCCTGACGGATAGGGAAGATGATTTCCTTCATAGCCTCAGGGTTGCAGTCATTGTCGCCCATGAACAGCTGTTGATAACCGCTCCAGCCATTCTTTGCTTTTCGAGAAAGGTCGTATTTGCCGCTACCGATAATCTTGTTGCAATAATCGATAGCCTTTTGGTAATCCTTTATCTGACCATCGGTATAAACGGCAGAGTTAAGAGCCAAGCGAGCATGGAGAGCATAAGCTGCACCACGGTCTGCACGTCCAAAATTCTCACTGTTATTATAAGCACCCACCTCAGCCATCATAGGTTCGATGGTGGTCAACTCATTATCCAACCACTCATAGAGATCCTTGCCGCTTTTCTCGGTAGGGAGATTGTTGTCGAAAGTGTCCTTGAATGGAGCCTTGCGAAACAGGTCAAGGAAATAATAGTAGTTCAGAGCACGGAGAAAACGAACTTCTGCGATTCTGTCTTCGCTCAAGCTACCTGACTGCTCGAAAATAAACTGGTTGTACAGTGTGATGTCGAAAATGAGGCGCTGGTATGCCCAGTTCACACGGTCATTACCACTATTCCAACTGAAGTTGGTGATAGGGGCAATAGCATTATCGTTCTGATATGCCCATGCTGTCTCGTCGGTCATCAACTCTTGCAGGTTGAAAATGGTACGGATGAATCCACTCTCACCCTCGTCGCCACTCAAGTCTGCTGAACCAGCAGGACCTTTCTGTCCAGTAAGACCAAGCGTAGCATACTGCTTGGCCAAGAGACCATCTACTGTATATGATGGGGAAGACTGTGGGTCAATGGACTTGATATTCAGTTCGTCTGCGCAAGAGACAAAGCCCATGCACAATATACTTGCCATTGCAGTCGTTATAAATATTTTTTTCATAATTGTCTCCTTTTTTGTATTTTAGAAGTTAAGATTCAAACCAAGCTGGAAGCTTATTGGACGTGGGTAAGGATTGCTATCGATACCGTTGCTTACCTCTGGGTCGATACCCTTATACTTGGTAATGATGAATGGATTCTGAACAGTGAAGTAGATACGTCCGCTGCAAATCTTCTCGGCACCAGCCTTGATCAATGCAGGGAAGCTATATCCCAAAGTCATGTTGCTACACTTCAGGTAAGACGCATTGCGTACGAAGTAGTCGCTGGCATTGGTCGTGAGATCAGTTGTACCCTTAAAGCCAAGTTCGACGGCTTCTGCAGTTGTGTTTCTGAAGAGGTTAGTTTCATTGATTTTCATCAACTCAGCTTTGGAGTTCAGGAAATCGTAATACACATAGTTGCCGATAGAAGCATGGAAAGCTGCACTGAAGTCCCAGTTCTTATAGATGAACTTAGTGGTGAGACCCATGATTACATCAGGAGCAGGGTTCTTGTAGCAATAACGGTCGTCATTATCAATCTTTCCATTACCGTCACGGTCAACATACAATCCCTCGATAGGTTTGCCATTCTCGTCGTAAACCTGCTGGAAAACATAGTATGAATTGAGAGGCTCGCCAACCTTGTTTACCTGTACCAAACTCGTGGTACCACGAGATACCTTGCTGCCTGTCCAAGTCCAGTCTTGTAAACCTGCCTCCAACTTAGTGATTTCGTTGTGGTTCCATCCTACGTTGTAGGTTACATCCCATACGAAGTCCTTGGTAACGATAGGTTTTACATTGAATGCCAATTCTACACCATAGTTTTCTACAGAACCGATGTTCTTCAAGAGTTGGTCGCCAAAGTTGGTACCACCAGCAATGGCAACGGTTGCCAAAAGGTCGGTAGTCTTACGATAGTAACCATCTACATTAAAGCCGAAACGGCCATTGAGAGCGGTGAAGTCGAGACCTCCATTGTAAGTTGTAGTCTTCTCCCATGTCAAGTCTGGATTGTACTTGGATGGGCGCATGGTCTGATAATACTTGTCACCAAATGGATACTGTGCATATGTATCACTGATGGTATATACAGGAGCATAGTAGAAGTCATCAATACCATTCTGCTGACCAGTCTTACCCCAGCCCAAGCGGAGTTTCAATTCGTCAATCCATTTTACATTCTTGAGGAAAGGCTCGTTGTTGATTTTCCATGCAAAAGCTGCTGCTGGGAAGTAACCCCACTTCTTGCCATCTCTGAAACGAGAAGAACCATCGGCACGGAATGTAGCTGTAAGCAGATAACGATCTAACAGGTTATAGTTGAAACGTCCGAAGTAAGATACCAAAGAGTTGTGACTCTTCCACATGGTGTTCTTCTGATATATAGGGCTATTAACATAGTTCCATTCACCATCAACCATCTGTGGATTGTTATCTCTCAAGTACTCATCAATACCGCCTCCGAAGTTATAGCTTACTCTGTGGAAGTGGCTCTGCTCAGCACCTGCCATGATGTCGATGTCGTGTACACCAAACTTGTGAGCATATTCGGCAAAAGCTTTTCCTTCGATGCTGTATTTGTATTGATGGTCTGTCCGGTATAAACCAAAATAGTTATTAGAAGAAGAATACTTGTTTATATCATTGTGCTGCTTGGCATCTGTGTACTGTGCACCTATAGCAGCATGTAAATGCAAGTCTTCGAAACCATGAATCTTATAGTCCACCTCAAGATTTGATGTAATGTCATGGGTGTTGGCCATTATCTTTTGGTTGTTGAGGAGAGCCACAGGGTTTTGAGGTACTTGAGCCTTGGCAATCTTTGTCCAGTTAGGATCAGTAATTGTGTTACCCGCATTGTCCAGATACTGGAAATATCCACCTACGCAATTGTACATAGGGTCGCTTACACGAACAGGCTGTGTTGGGTCCATGGTCAACGCATTACTGATGGCGCCACCATAATCGGCATAGCGGTCCTTTTCGAACATATACTTCGCAGTGAAGTTGAAGTTCAAGTGTTTGTCGAGGAAGGAAGGAGCCAAATTGACAGAAGTGTTGAAACGCTTCATCCAAGTAGTCTTGACGATACCATTGTTGTCATCGTAACCTAAACCAATTCGATATGGCATATCCTTCAAACCGCCCTGAATGCTGAGGCTGTGCTTGGTAGAGATGGCTGTACGGAAAATCTCATCCTGCCAATCGGTATCAGCTGTACCCAAACCGTTTGTGTCGATACCTAAAGTGGTAAGAGCCTGCTTATAATCGCTGGCGTTCATTACCTCATATTTCTTCTGGATGGTAGATACTGTAACATCGCCATTATAGGTAACAGTTGGTTTCTGTCCAGAACGTCCCTTCTTGGTTGTAATGATGATGACACCATTAGATGCACGAGAACCATAAATAGCGGTAGCGGAAGCGTCTTTCAATACGGTGAAACTCTCGATATCGTTAGGGTTAATCATAGCCAAGACGTTACTTGTACCAGTAAGGTTGTTGTTGTCAATAGCCAAACCATCGATTACGTAGAGAGGGTCATTAGAAGCACTCAGAGAAGCACCACCACGGATACGAATCTGTGCGCCAGAACCAGGCTGACCACCACCAGTCTGTACGTCCACACCGGCAATCTTACCTACCAACATATCTGAGGCACTGCTTGTGATACCCTTTGACATCTCATCAGGCTTGATAGCTGTAACAGAACCTGTCAAGTCGTTTTTCTTTGCGCGACCATAACCGATAACAACGACTTCGTTCAATGCCTTAGAGTCATCAATCATGGTAATAATCATGCTCTTGCTTGCTTGAACGGTTTTTGGGGTCATACCCAAATAGGTGAAAGTTAGGTTAGTACCAGGAGCTGCATCGATAGAGAAGTTACCATCCATGTCGGTAATACCTACGGTCTTACCGTTAGCAGTAATGGTAGCACCCATGACAGGCTCACCAGAAGCATCTTTCACTTGTCCCTTAATAGCACCAGACTGTGCAAAGGAACTCGCTGTCAGGAGAAGACCACTTGCAAGGGTCAACGCTCTGAGAGGCAATTTAATTTTTACCTGCTTCATCATTTGCTTGATTTTTAAGTTAATGTATAATTAATGTTTATTATTGTTTTTAGTCTCGGCCACACTTTAACTACATTTACCTTTACTTGCGGTTTCGTTAGGAAATCATTGTTTGTTAGGTTCTTTATATTTATAAGGTGGCAGAAAGCGGATTTGCATCCTCTTTGCATGCTTTTTTACGGCATTCTCAGACTTTCTGAGTGCAAAATTAAATTCTTTTTCGATACGTTGTACTATTTTTTTAGTTAATTCCGTTATTTCTTTAGTGCAAACGTTTGCGCAGCTTTTTCTTGATTTACATCAACGAAATAGTCCGACTTAACGGATATTTGTCTAATTTTGCATTGTAACTAAAAACAATTATGAAAGAAATTGTACCCATAACAATGAAAGATATCGCGCGCGATCTCGGATGTAGCATAGCTACGGTGAGTAGAGCGTTGAAGAACAGCCCTCGTATCAGTGCTGCTCAGAAGGAGCGTATCCAGGCTTATGCCAGGGCACACAACTTCTATCCGAACGTGATCGGTGAAGCCCTGCGGCATAGTAAGGTGCAGCCGATGAAGGTAATTGGAGTTATCGTACCGGAGTTCGTACATTATTACTTTATGTCTGTTGTCTCTGGCATAGAGGAAGAGGCTCGCGCCCGCGGCTATCGTGTGATGGTGGCGCAGAGTAACGAACGGTATGATAAGGAAGTGGCTATTTGTGAAGACTTCTATAAGAATAAGGTGTGTGGCATTATCGTCTCTCAGGCCAAGGACACCAAGCAGTATGATCATTTCCAAAAATTGATGGATAATGGTGTACCGCTCGTATTCTATGATAGAATATGTACAGGCGTGAACTGTTCTCGTGTGGTTGTAGATGACTACATGGGATCTTTCACTGCCGTCACTCATCTGATAGATACCGGATGCAAGAAAATCGCATTCTATGGTTCGCCGATGAATATGGAGATTTCCAAAAACCGCTACAACGGCTATCGGGATGCACTCCTGAAACATGGACTGAAAGAAAATCCGGACTGGGTGAAGATCTGTGACAACCGTGCACAGGCTGAGGCGCTCACACCAGAGATTCTTGAAGCAGAAGATCGTCCGGATGCATTCTTTGCCATCAATGATGATACGGCTATCGGTATTCTCTATACTGCCAAGCGTATGGGGTATAAGGTGCCGGAAGAAATTAGTGTCTGCGGATTTACAAACGGTGACCGTGCCAAGGCTTCCGACCCGATGCTCACTTCGGTGGAGCAGCGGGGTATTGCCGTGGGAGAGGAGGCCGCCAATATTCTCATTGGACAGGTGGAAGGATCCATTCCTGTGGATGAGGTGGAGAAGAGAGTCGTCAGAACAAGATTGGTGGTGAGAGGTACTACCCGATAATGTGTGGCGAATGGTTGAATACGGAAAAAAATTTAAAACAAAAATAATATGACACAAAAACCTGATTTGAGTTTCTGGAAGCTTTGGAATTTAAGCTTCGGATTCTTCGGGGTACAGATTGCCTACGCCCTTCAGAGCGCCAATATATCCCGAATTTTTGCAACGTTGGGTGCAGACCCACACAACTTGAGTTATTTCTGGATCCTCCCTCCGCTGATGGGAATCCTGGTGCAACCTATCGTCGGTACTTTGAGCGATAAGACCTGGTGTCGCTTCGGTCGTCGAATACCTTACTTATTTATTGGTGCTTCGGTGGCTGTATTGGTGATGTGCCTGCTGCCTAATGCCGGTTCGTTCGGATTGACGGTGAGCGGTGCGATGCTTTTCGGTTTGATAGCCCTGATGTTCTTGGATACAAGTATCAATATGGCGATGCAGCCTTTCAAGATGCTGGTGGGTGATATGGTCAATGAGAAGCAGAAGGCGAAAGCTTACTCTATCCAGAGTTTCCTCTGCAATGCCGGTTCTGTGGCTGGTTATATTTTCCCATTCCTCTTTACTTTCTTGGGTATCAAGAATGTGGCTGATAAGGGTGTGGTTCCTGATTCTGTGATCTGGTCATTCTATATCGGTGCTGCTATTCTGATTCTTTGCGTTATCTATACTACGATGAAGGTGAAGGAGTGGAATCCTCAGCAGTATGCAGAATATAATGAAGTGAAGAGTGAAGAACGAAGAGTGAAGAATTCAAATGCTGATGCTTCTGAAGACAAGGCCGATTGGATTACTTTGCTCCGCAAAGCGCCTGCTACTTTCTGGAAGGTGGGTCTTGTGCAGTTCTTCTGCTGGGCTGGTTTCCTTTATCTCTGGAATTATTCTACAGGTGCCATTGCTGAGACGGTTTGGAATACTACCGATCCTACTTCCGAGGCATTCCAGGAGGCTGGCAACTGGGTAGGTATCCTCTTTGCTGTTCAGGCTGTGGGTAGTGTGCTTTGGGCGGTTGTGCTGCCTCAGTTTAAGAATACCAAGATGGCTTATGCGGTCAGTCTGGTCATTGGTGGTATCGGTTTCGCCCTGATTCCTTTCCTGCATGACCCATATCTGCAGTTTATTTCATTCCTGATGATTGGTGCCGGTTGGGCAGCCATGTTGGCAATGCCTTTCACTTTTGTTACCAATGCCCTGCAGGGATATGGACACATGGGTGCTTATCTGGGCCTTTTCAATGGAACGATTTGTATTCCTCAGATTGTAGCTGCCATCTGTGGTGGCGCTGTTTTGAGCCTGGTGGGTTCTCATCAGAGTGACATGATGATAGTGGCTGGTATCTTGCTGATATTCGGCGCTTTATCTGTTTCCTTCATCAAGGAAAAATAAGAAATAAGTAGAAGATAAGTAAATGTATTAAATAGTAAGGTTGTGCAACCGATTGCGCAACCTTTTTCTATTTTTTGTGCAAAAAAGTGTTTGATTTTTCGATAAAAAATATTACCTTCGCAGCGTAAATAATAACCTTTGTATCTTATGGTGTTTCATTTTAATATAGATTATAAAACTGTCTATGGCGAGGAACTCGTTTTGAATATGACAGTTGATGGGAAGGAGGTCCAGTATAAAATGGGGACTGAGGATGGCTCTCGCTGGTCATTCGATTGGGATGGTACCCCAAAGTCTAAGAACAATTCCTACTTTTATAGTGTAAGTAGAGATGGCTTTTGCACCAAGGCTGAATGGCAATTGGCGAGGCATCAGTTGAACTGTACGGCTGAGCGTGCCAGTGATTATACTTTGTATGACCGTTGGCATGATATTCCTGAGGATTCTTACCTCTATAGTAGCGCCTTTACTGACTGCATCAACCATCAGCAACCAGGCAAGGTGAAGGAACATTCCTTTGCTAAGACGATCCGCCTGATTGTTCGTGCTCCACAACTTCGTGAGGGTGAACGTTTAGCAGTAGTAGGTTCTGATCCTGCACTCGGTGCTTGGGACAAAAACCATGTTCTTCCTATGGTTCAGCAGGCTTACAATGAGTGGACTGTTGATATCAATGTGGAGACTTTAGCTGTCAACTATCTGGAATTCAAGTTCGTAGCGCTCAATGAAAAGAAGGAATGTCTTTGGGAAACAGGTTACAACCGTTCTATTGAAATCCCTGAGATGAAGAGCGGTACGTTGATTTCTTATGAGTTGGGCCAGTCGTTCCTGGAGCGTTGGAACCGTAAGTTAGCGGGTACATTGGTGCCTGTCTTCTCACTCAGAAGTAAGAAGAGTGCCGGTATTGGTGATTTCGGTGATCTCAAGAGCATGATTGATCTGGTGGCTAAAACTGGTCAGAAGGTTCTTCAGCTTTTGCCTATCAATGATACGACTATCACGCATACCTGGACAGACTCTTATCCGTACAGCTGTATCAGTGTCTTCGCTATTCATCCTCAGTATGCAGATCTTCTTGCATTACCAGAGTTGAAGGATGCCAAGAAGCGCGCTGAGGCTGAAAAGACGAGAGCAGAACTCAATGCGCTCCCTCAGATAGATTATGAGAAAGTAAATGATTTCAAGATAAACTATTTGCACCAAATCTTCGAACAGGAAGGAAAACAAATGTTAAAGAGTGCCGATTTTCAGGCATTTTTTCAGGAAACAGAACAGTGGCTTGTGCCTTACGCACAGTATTCTTACTTGCGTGACAAGTATGGCACTGCCGATTTCTCTCAGTGGCCAGACCATAAGGTATGGGATGAAGCTGAGCGTAAATCATTGAGCGATTCTAAGAGCAAAGCATACAAGGAGGTGGAATTCTTCTACTTCGTACAGTATGTATTAAATACACAGATGAAGGCGGCTCACGAGCATGCTAAGACAAAGGGTGTTATTCTGAAGGGTGATATTCCTATCGGTGTAAACCGCTATAGCTGTGATGTGTGGGTGGAGCCTAAGTACTTCAATCTCAATGGACAGGCGGGTGCTCCACCTGATGATTTCTCTGCAAATGGCCAGAACTGGGGATTCCCTACTTACAACTGGCATGAAATGTTGAAGGATGGTTGCCAGTGGTGGGTTCGCCGCTTCCAGAACATGTCTCTGTACTTTGATGCTTACCGTATCGACCATGTACTCGGTTTCTTCCGTATCTGGGAGATTCCTGTAGATTCTGTTCACGGATTGCTGGGTCAGTTTGCTCCTGCGTTGGGAATGACGGCAGATGAGATTCGTTCTTATGGCCTTAATTTTCAGGAGGATAGATTCACCCGTCCTTTCATTACCGACTGGGTTCTGAACCGCATGTTCCATGAGCGTGCTGACGAAGTGAAGGAGAAATATCTCGACCGCTTGGATGACGAGCGTTATCAGATGAAACCGGAGGTGAATAGCCAGCGCAAGGTGGAAGCTTTGTTTGAAGGTGCTACCGCTCAGAAGGATATCTGGCTCCGTGATGGTCTCTATGCTCTGATTAGCGATGTGCTCTTCGTTCGTGATCATCGTAATCCGGGATTGTTCCACCCACGTATCTCGGCTCAGTTTGATTTCATCTTTGAGTCACTTTATGATAACGACAAGGCTGCGTTCAATCGTCTTTATAATGATTATTTCTATCGTCGCAACAACCAGTATTGGTATGGTGAGGCGATGAAGAAATTGCCTAAGTTGGTTCAGGCTACTCGCATGTTGGTATGTGCCGAAGACCTCGGAATGGTGCCTGATTGTGTGCCATGGGTAATGAATGAGTTGAAGATCTTGAGCCTGGAGCTGCAGAGCATGCCTAAGGATCCTTCTGTGAAGTTCGGCCATCTGAGCCGTAATCCTTATCGCTCGGTTTGTACCATTTCAAGTCATGATATGCCTACCCTCCGTCAGTGGTGGGATGAGAATATCCAGCGTACTCAAGAGTATTATAATACGATGCTCTATCGTCAGGGTCCTGCTCCTCATCCGCTCCCAGGTTGGCTTGCCAAGGATATTATCTTACGTCATCTGACCTCTCCTTCTATGCTCTGTGTGTTGAGTATTCAGGATTGGCTTGCTATCGACGAGAGTCTCCGCTTGCCTGATGCGAATGCAGAGCGTATCAATATCCCTGCTAATCCTAAGCATTACTGGCGCTATCGTATGCACCTTAATATCGAGGATCTGGCAAAGGATGCTGCTTTCATGAATCAGTTGACAGAAATGATTTCACAGGCTGGAAGAAACTAAGATTTCTTCAAAAGCATTGAAACGTTTCTCGTTAGTTTGAAATAGCTTTTGCTTAGAATAGAATGGTTTTTAGTTAGTTTTTTGGGGAAAAGAACGAGGGGTGTGCAAACGTTTGCACACCCCCTTTTTGATTTATTGTAAATTATAATATGGTGTATTTCCAAGATTTTACTAATTTTGCACTGTAGAAAACAATAGCAATAAATATGAAGAAAATCAGTGTTTTACTTATGGGCTTGTTGCTCCCTATGTTTGCAGCAGCTCAGACCGTCAAGTCTCCAGACGGGAATGTGTCTTTGACCTTCTCCCTGACAGGTAATGGACAGCCTACTTATGAGATGAGTTACAAAGGCAAGACTGTCTGTAAGCCTTCTCATCTCGGTTTGGAGTTGGCAAAGGATAAGCATGCCTCTAAGGGGATGGAAGAAACGGATTTGATGGATGGTTTTACCGAGACCGGTAGCAAGACTTCTACTTTTGATGAGACTTGGAAACCTGTCTGGGGTGAAACTTCCACCATTCGCAATCATTACAATGAGTTGGAGGTAAACCTCAATCAGGCTTCTTCCAATCGTAACATTACCATCCGTTTCCGTGTCTATGATTACGGTATGGGCTTGCGCTATGAGTTTCCTCAGCAGGAATCTTTGAATTACTTCGTGATTCAGGAGGAGCACACTCAGTTTGCAATGGCTGGTGATCATACTGCATACTGGATTCCAGGTGATTATGATACACAGGAGTATGAGTACAACATCACTCCGCTGACTGGTATCCGTCCTATCATCGCTGCTAATCGTGAGAAATATAAGAGTAATTCTTCTACTACTGTTTTCTCTGATACGGGCGTGCAGACTTCCCTGCAGTTGAAGACGAAGGATGGTCTTTATATCAATATCCATGAGGCTGCCTGTCTGGATTATCCTACCATGCACCTCAACCTCGACGAGAAGAATCTCGTGCTTGAGTCTTGGTTGACTCCTGATGCTGTAGGTCGCAAGGGCTTTATCCAGACTCCATTCAATACACCTTGGCGTACTGTTCTCGTGAGTGATGATGCGCGTGATATGCTTTCTTGCAAGTTGACATTGAACCTCAATGAACCTTGTAAGATAGAGGATACTTCCTGGATCCACCCTACCAAGTACTGTGGTGTATGGTGGAACATGATTGTAGGTACCAAGACATGGAGTTATACGAATGATCTTCCTTCTGTTCGTCTGGGTGTTACTGATTATAGCAAGTGTAAGCCTAATGGTACTCATGGTGCTACCAATGAGGAAGTGAAGCGCTATATTGACTTTGCTGCAAAGAATGGTTTGCAGGAAGTATTGGTTGAAGGTTGGAACGAAGGATGGGAAGACTGGTTCGGTCATCAGAAACTGGATGTCTTTGATTTCGTGACTCCTTATCCTGACTTCGATATCAAGATGCTCAATGATTATGCGCACTCTAAGGGTGTTAAGTTGATGATGCACCATGAGACCTCTTCTGCAGCACTCAACTATGAGCGTCATTTGGAAAATGCCTTCAATCTGATGAACAAGTATGGTTATGATGCAGTGAAGACTGGTTATGTGGGTGACATCATACCAAGAGGTGAGTATCACTACAGCCAGTTGATGAATAATCACTATCAGCGTGTCGTCGAGACTGCTGCTAAGCATCATATTATGGTGAACGCTCATGAGGCTACCCGCCCTACTGGTATCTGCCGTACCTGGCCTAACCTGGTGGGTAATGAGAGTGCAAGAGGTACTGAGTATGAGGCATTTGGCGGTTCTGTTTCTTATCATACCGTGATGTTGCCATTCACCCGTTTGCAGGGTGGTCCTATGGATTATACTCCAGGTATCTTCGAGACTAAACTTTCTGAGTGGAGTAACAATCAGAGTTATGTGCATTCTACTCTCTGCGGTCAGCTTTCTCTTTACCTCGTGATGTACAGTCCTTTGCAGATGGCAGCCGACTTACCTGAGCATTATGAGAAGTATGATGATGCCTTCCAGTTCATTCGTGATGTAGCTTGCGATTGGGATGATTCTAAGTATTTAGAGGCTGAACCTGCTAAGTATATTACTGTTGCTCGTAAGGCTAAGGGTACTAACAACTGGTTTGTTGGTGGCAAGACTGATGCTGCCCGTACTTCAGTAGTAAAGCTTGACTTCCTCGATAAGGGCAAGAAGTATGATTGCGCTATTTATCAGGATGGCAAGAATGCTGATTATGAAAAGAACCCTAAGTCTTATCAGATTATTCACAAGACTGTGAAGAAGGGTGATGTTTTGAAGATTAAAGAAGCACGTGGTGGTGGTTTTGCCATCTCATTGCTTGCAAAATAAACTTTAAAATTTTAACTGCTGTACTTTGGTTGTGAAATTCATGAAAAAACAGGGCTTTTATATTCTCCGTATTTTCTGTATTTCCGACCGAATGACAAGGTGGAATCAAATACGCTAAAAATGAGCGTGTTTGGTTCTGCCTATTTCTGCATAAAATACGCTCTTGTAGGTGTTTTATGCAAGAAAAAAGATAGTATAATAGCTATTGTTTAGTTAAAAGTCTATATTTATACATAAAATAGAGAATAATTCTTGTTCGGATTTTCTCTCAATCTAGCAAAAACTTAACCGTATGAGCATTAAAAATCAATTATTAGTAGCCTTGACTGCTGTTTTAGTTCCACATTCATTGATGGCACAAGGTGCTTTCAATGAAATGTCCTATTCTAAGGATAAAACTACTTTCTCTTTGAATTCACCTACAGCTTCTGTTGAAGTAGATGGTGTAACTGGTGCAACTCCACAGGTTTCTTCCAGTAGTGCAAAACCGAGTGTAAAAATCCGTATTTATAAAGACGGTTTTATGGGAAAACCTATCAAAACCGTTAAGATGAAAAGTGTAGGTAAGGACCGATGGGAAGCTACCGTAAAGGGTGACTTGAAGGGAAAGTTCTATACTTTTGATATGGGAAAGGGTGAATGTCCGGGTACATTTGCCAAGGCTGTTGGCGTCAATGGTAATCGTGGTGCCATCATCGATCTGAGTCAGACCAACCCGGAAGGTTGGGAAAATGATGTGCGTCCTGCATTGAAATCACCTGCTGATCTCATCATCTATGAGTTGCATTTCCGTGATTTTTCTATTTCTCCAACTTCGGGTTTGAAGTATAAAGGTAAGTATCTTGCTCTTACCGAACCAAAAGCTATTGAATATCTTAAGAAATTGGGTATCAATGCAATACACTTCCAGCCTTGTTTTGATTTTGCTTCTGTTGACGAAACAAAACTTGACAAACCACAGTTTAACTGGGGCTATGATCCGAAGAATTATAATGTACCAGAAGGCAGTTATGCTACTGATCCATATAATCCTGCAGTCCGTATCAAGGAATTCAAGCAGATGGTGCAGGCACTTCATAAGGCAGGCATCCGTGTGATTTTTGATGCAGTATATAATCATACTTTCGACATCAACGGCAGCAATTTCCAGCGTACTTATCCAGACTATTATTATCGCAAGACAGTGGATGGTAAGTATTCTGATGGTTCTGGTTGTGGCAATGAGACTGCATCCGAAAGACCGTTGATGCGTGAGTTTATGATAGAGAGCGTGAAATATTGGGTGAATGAATATCATATTGATGGTTTCCGTTTCGACCTGATGGGCGTGCATGATATCGAGACGATGAATCAGATTCGTGCGGCTGTTGACGAGATTGATCCTTCTATTTATATATATGGTGAAGGATGGAGCGCAGGAAGCTGTGCTTATCCTACAGAGAAGTTGGCAGTGAAGGCTAATACGCCACAACTTCATGGCATCGGTGCTTTTAGCGATGATATGCGTGATGCTCTTCGTGGTCCTTTCTCTGATGATACCAAGGGCGCCTTGTTGGCTGGTATTCCTGGAGAGGAGGAGAGCCTGAAGTTTGGTATCGTTGGTGGTATTGCCCATCCACAGGTGGATATGAATAAGGTAAATTACGACAAGAAACCTTGGACTAACAATCCTACTCAGCAGATTAGCTATGTTAGTTGCCATGATGATATGTGTCTGGTAGATCGTTTGAAGGCAAGTATTCCTGGCTTGAAGGATCCGTCTGTTTCTGAAAGTGATCGTTTGGCTGAATTAATCCGCTTGGATTTGCTGGGTCAGACTGCAGTTTTCACTTCTCAGGGTGTACCGTTTATCTTGGCAGGAGAGGAAATGTTGCGTGACAAGAAGGGTGTTCACAACAGTTTTAATTCTCCTGATAGCATCAATCAGTTCAACTGGGATCATCTCAAGAAATATCCACAGGTTTTTGAGTATTATCGCAATTTAATCCAATTGCGTAAGAATCATCCTGCATTCCGTTTGGCTACTGCAGAAAAGGTTCGTGAGCACCTGGAGTTCTTGCCAACTGTCAGTCCTGATGCTGTTAATCAGGTGAAGAATGAGGGCTGCCTTGTGGCTTTCATGCTCAAGAACTTAGCAGGCATAGACGCTTGGAAGAATATTATTGTCATCTTGAATGCAAACCGTGAGGCAAAGTCTGTCGCAATTCCTGAGGGTGAATATCATGTGGCTTGTTGCAATGGTGTCATCAATGAGGAGGGTATCGGTATGCCTGTTAGTGGTAAGGAGGTCTTGGTAGATGCACAGTCTGCTTTAATTCTTTATGCTAAATAAGCATGAAAGTTGGCAATGATTCAAGATATCATCAGGAAAAATTCATTATAATATAATTTTACTATTGACTAAATCTATAAGAAAATGAGAAAAATATTTGTATCGTTAATGTTGCTTATGGGTACAATGAGCATGAATGCAGCGGTCTCTGTTGACCGCATTGAACCAACCGACTGGTATGTAGGTATGAAGGATGCTTCTCTCCAGTTGATGGTGTATGGTAAAGACGTGCGAAATGCGGATGTTGAGATTGATTATCCTGGCGTTCGCGTCGATTCTGTCGCAAAACTCGAATCTCCTAACTATCTCTTGGTTTATCTCAACTTAGAGGGTGCAAAGGCGGGAGAAATGACCTTGAAATTCAAGCAGGGTAAGTCTGTCAAGAAGGTGAAGTACCAACTGAAAGACCGTGAAATGGCTGGTGATAAGCGCATAGGCTTTAGCAATGATGATGTGCTCTATATGTTGATGCCAGACCGCTTTGCGAATGGTAATCCTAAGAATGATGCTTTCAAGACTATGAGAGACAAGACTTGCGACCGTAAGGCACCAAGTCTTCGTCATGGTGGTGACCTGGAAGGTATCCGCCAGCATTTGGATTATTTCAACCAACTGGGTGTTACCGCATTATGGTTTACTCCGGTATTGGAGAATGATAGCCCTAATGATGGCAAGAACAGTACTTATCATGGTTATGCTACTACCAATTACTATCGTGTAGATCCTCGTTTCGGTACCAATGCTGAATACAAAAAGTTGATAGATGAGGCTCACCAGAAAGGATTGAAGGTGGTGATGGATATGATTTTCAACCATTGCGGTTTTGAGCATCCTTGGGTAGCTGATATGCCATCCAAAGACTGGTTTAATGCTCCCGAGTGGTTGCTTCCTGAATACCAGACTCCTGAACATCTGAAAAAGATAGGTACTGTAGATGGTGCACGCACTGTGAATGATATGTATAAGCAGACCAGCTATAAGTTGACTCCGGTTTTGGATCCGTATGCCAGCAAAGTTGACTTTAAGGAGACTGTAGATGGCTGGTTTGTGCCTTCTATGCCAGATTTGAATCAGCGCAACCCACATGTCATCAAATACCTTATACAAAACAGCGAGTGGTGGATTGAAACAGTGGGTATAGATGGTATTCGCATGGATACTTATCCATACGCAGACCGTGATGCCATGGCTTTGTGGATGAAGACGCTGGATCAGGAATATCCTAACTTTAATACCGTAGGTGAAACTTGGGTAACAGAGCCTGCTTATACGGCTGCTTGGCAGAAAGACAGCAAACTGTCAGAGAAAAACAGTTATCTGAAGACTGTCATGGACTTTGCCTTCTACGACCGTATCAATAGTGCCAAGAAGGAAGAGACGGATGATTGGTGGAATGGAATGAATCGTATCTACAATGTATTCTGCTACGATTATCTCTATCCTAATCCAAAGAGTGTGATGGCATTTGTGGAAAATCATGATACCGACCGATTCTTGGGTGAGGGAAAAGACTCATTGGCTTTGAAGCAGGCGTTGGCACTTCTTCTGACAGTCAACCGTACTCCTCAACTCTATTATGGTACTGAGGTTCTGATGAATGGTACTAAGAGTGTTACCGATGGTAATGTTCGTAAGGACTTCCCTGGTGGATGGACTGGTGATCAGCATAATGCTTTCACAGCAGAAGGAAGAACGAATGCTGAAAACCAAATGTTCAACTGGTTGAGCAATCTCTTGCATTGGCGTCAGGGGAATGAGGTAATTACTAAGGGAAAGCAGACCCAGTTCTGTCCTCAGAATGGTGTTTATGTTATTGCCCGTCAATACAAGGGTAAGAATGTGATGACCATCATCAATGGTAAGAATGAAGCCAACGAACTCAATGTGAGCCGTTATGCAGAGATTATCGGCAATGCGGCAAAGGCTACAGATGTAACCAATGGTCGTACTGTCCTTATCGATAAGAACGTGAAGCTTCGTCCACGCCAGACAATGGTGCTCGAGTTCTAAATATCTGATTTGAATTTTATTATTTCTGATTTGAATATCAAACATATATATTCATTACTTTGATTGATGTCCCAGTAAGCCGTGATTGGCTTATTGGGACGTTTTTTTTTCTAAAAATTCTTTCTTTTCAAATATTCTTTGTATTTTTGCATTGAATATAATGAATATGGTGAGATACTTGTTTATATTGATAATGGTTCTGATAGTTAACTTGGGCATCTTTGCTCAGGGTAGCCTTCCTAATCGTTATCATGCCAGTTATCTCAACATGGCATCAGGAATGCCCAACAATTTTGCCGATGATATTTTTCAGGATTCTTATGGTTATATGTGGATTAGCACACATGGAGGCGGTCTGGTGCGCTATGACGGATATGATTTTCTGAATTTTGGATTAGGGGCTATCGGTGTGCAGTTGAGAAGCAATAATTGCAGGAATGTATATGAAGACTCGTTTCGGCGCTTGTGGATAGCCTTTGAGGAAGGTCCGCAAGTTTTAGACCTCAAGACCATGCAGGCTATAGTTCCACCTTGTGAGAATGAGGCACTTGCTCAAAAGCTCTCTAAGGCACTCAAGCAATTCTGTACCCGTATGTATTGCGATTCAAAAGGTAATATGTGGATGCTTTCTCAGGTAGGAATTTATCGTTTTGCCTTCAATGAGAAGGGGGAGATCAACAGCATCCTGTTTGCTTCTTGTCCTTTCAATGCACCAGATTTAGGGCTATGTGATGTGTATGGCAAGGGAACTGTCGTTATCTGCAATGAGGGTAAAGTTAGTGAGTATTATGTGAAGAACAACCGCCTGTTAGCCAGAGATTTAACTTCTCAATTTGCTCCGTTGGGTAATAACTTTGCCGGTGCTGTGATTTATTATCATCAAAAAATCTGGCTGGCTACCAATAAGGGTTTGTTCAATAGTAATAAGCAAGTGTATCATTGTTCTGCTGATACCCGCCATTCCCTGCAGCATGAGGTTGTAACAAGTCTGGCGATTTCTCCGGAAGGCAAACTTTTAGTGGGCTCTCTCTGCGGTGTAGATATTCTTGATGATAAGACGCAGGAAATAGAGCATTGGAATATCAGCAGTCCTGTCAATCCCTTGAGCAGTAACTTTGTTAATTCTCTTTTTTCCCGAGACGGACAGATTTGGGTCGGCACGGAGGCGGGTGGTATTACCAAATTGATGCCACGCCAGCTTCAGTTGGAATTCTATCGTCATGACCCTGATCATCCAGGCAGTCTTTCCCCCAATGCTGTCAATGCCATGTATTCGGCGCCTGATGGTACGCTCTATGCAGGAACGGTTGAGGGCGGTCTCAATTGTCTGATGCCCCATTCCGACCATTTTATCCATTATACAACAGCCAATTCCGGTTTGCCGCACAACAGTGTATCTGCTCTCACTGCCGACTCCAAGGGAAATCTCTGGATTGGTACATGGGGATCAGGTTTGGCTGTCATGAATCTTCAGCATCCAGGACAGATTTCCCGTATCCTGACAGAAGGAAAATACCACGATTTGCTTTATTTCGTGGGTGCTTTGGCTTACGATGGGTGGAATGATGGTATGTGGATTGGAACCAATGTCGGTCTGTTCTTTTACGATTTGAAACGTAAGCAATTGGAAATTCCATTCCCAGAGGCTTTGTCGGTGCCTGGATGTATCGGCAGTCTGATTACCCAGGATGGACGTCTTTTGATGGGAGAAATTAGAGGATATCTGGAGGTGGATTTGAAATCCCGCCATTCAGGTAAGCGCTTTTTTGCAGTTAAGCGACACCCTTATAAGTTGGATAATCCAGAGAGTGGGGTTATTGATAAAATACTCTCTTTCTGCCAGACTCATGATGGCAAGATTTGGATGGGTAGTAATGGATATGGAATGTACTGTCTTTCCACAAATCAGTCTGGAAAACAGGAAATCAGGTCTTTTACGATGTCCAATGGTTTGGCGAATAATACTGTAAAGGGAATCGTGGAAGATCAGCAGGGGATGCTCTGGATAGCTACTGATCATGGACTTTCTGTGTTTAATCCCAAGACCGAGACATTCAGTAGTTTCTATAAGAATGATGGTTTGCTGAGTGCGCAGTTCTATTTTAATGGTGCCATCCGTTCACGCTCTGGAGTCATCTATTTAGGAACGGACTGTGGAATGATGGCAGTCAAGGGGTTCAATCATAATTCCTATACTCAGAAGAATCTGCGCTTTACTGAACTTTTCGTAGATAACCAACCTGTTCTTGCTGGCAGCAAATATCTGGATGAGGATATTTCCTTAGCCAAGAAAATCCGCTTGCATGAGAGTGATAAGTCATTTACCATTCATTTCTCTGCGCTCAATTATGGTAGTGAGACACAGGGAGTCTATCTCTATAGGATGAAAGGATATGAGAATGACTGGGTACAACTTCAGCCAGGGCAGCACAGTGTACGCTATTCCACCTTGCCAGCTGGCGACTATGAGTTTGAGGTGAAGTATGCTCCTTCCATTGCTTCCTCCCAGGAACAGGTGGCGAGCATCGAGGTGAGCGTAACCCCTTATTTCTGGAAGAGTTGGTGGTTTGTATCTATCATCCTGATAGGTATCATTGCCGCCGTACAGTATCTCTATATGCGCCGCCTGGAAAAGATGCGTGAACAGGAAGTAGAGGCACTTTACCGTCCGATAGAGGCGGCTCTGAAGGAAAGTGATGAGCCGGGTAAGTTGCAGAACCGTATTCAGGCGATTCTGGAAAATCAGCGACGCTATCAGGAAAGTCAGGACAAGACGGTTTTAGCAGACAAGGAGGCGGTAGAGAAAAATTCCATACCTTTCATGGATGAAGTGATGAGTATCATGGAGAAGAATTTCCATGATTCTGAGTTTGGTGTCCAGGAGTTGGCTGATGCCTTGGGAATGAATCGCAGTGTGCTCAGCAAGAAACTGAATGCTGAGACTGGACTCCCTACCTCTCAGTTTATCCGCAATTACCGCTTGGATATTGCAAAAAAAATGATTACCGACAATGTAGCCAATCGTAATATTACGGAGATTGCTTATCGTGTGGGTTTCAATGATCCAAAGTATTTTACCCGTTGCTTTACCAAGTTGTATGGAATGGCTCCTTCGAGTTTCAAGGAGGAGATTTCGTAAAGTATAAAGTATTGGCTTTTCGCTTCTTGAAGGAGATTCCGTAAGGCTAAGGCTGTTTATTGAAGAGGAATTCTTTTGTCTAAGGCTGTTTTTTAGGGGGAAAAACGGAAGTAGGGTGTCAGTTGTCCACCTATTATTCCCTTTTGTCCACCTTCGGTTGCTTTGTAATTAGTAACTTTGCGTCCGTAAAAACAAATCGTAAATAATTAAACCTAAGAAACAGATATGAAGAAACTTTTCCTATCAACGCTCTGTCTTTTGTCTTTTTCGGCAATGGCACAGACTCAACTTACAGATTCTGAACTTCAGAATCTGTATAAGAACCGTACCTATAGCGGACGTATTTCTGTTCACGATCCTTCTATTGTTGTAGATACTTTTACCTCTAAAACTACCCCAGTGTATTATGTCTATGGTTCGCATCTGGGTCGTGGAAAAACCTATTCGTCTCAAAACTATCGCAGTTGGACCACATTCAGGGTTGGTGAGGAGAGTACGGATGCCAACAATAGTCTCTTTGCCGGTCCTTCTGGTGGAACTGTCAATTACAAGAATGCTTATTCGCTTCATGTCATCAAGAAGGTAAAAAACTATCAGGGCAAGGAAGTAGATTTCGGTAACTTTGATGCGCACCAATGGCAATATAAAGGTTATACTGTGCAAGGCAATCAGTGGGCACCAGATGTCATCTACAATAAAAAGATGAGGAAATGGTGTATGTATATGAGTTTGAATGGCGACCACTGGGGCTCTTCCATTGTTTGTCTTACTGCCAAAAGTCCAGAAGGTCCATGGACTTATCAGGGTCCTGTCGTTTTCTCAGGTTTCCAGGGAACTTTTGAGCATAATGGTTTTGCTGCTGCAGAAGACTGGAAGCATACTGACTTGGAGATTGCAACAGGAGAAACGACTCTGCCGCAGCGTTATAATGTGGGGGGCAGTTGGGGAAGTTACTGGCCTAACTGTATAGACCCTTGTGTGTTCTATGATGATGAGGGTAATCTGTGGATGGGATATGGTTCCTGGTCGGGTGGTATCTTCATGCTGAAACTGAATGAGGAAAATGGTCTTCGTGACTATGAATATACCTATGATTATGAGGTAAATGGTGTGAAGACTCAACCGGGAGCTGCTGCAGCCAACTGTACCTGTGACCCATATTTCGGCAAGAAGATTGCTGGTGGACACTATGTATCAGGCGAAGCAAGCTATATGGAGAAGATTGGCAAGTATTGGTTTCTCTTTATGAGCTATGGTGGTTTTGCACCAGATGGCGGTTATCAGATGCGTATTTTCCGTGCAGACAAACCTACAGGTCCTTATAAGGATTGTTGGGGAACAACTGCCATATATGACAGAGCTGTGAAGAACTATGATTCCAACGCTGGCGACAATCGCGGTGTGCTGCTCATGGGTGGTTATCAGTGGGATACAATGCCTGTTGCAGAGATTGCACAGGGACATAATTCCGCCTTTACCGATAAGGAAGGCCGTTCTTTTGTGGTTTATCATACCAAGTTCAACGATGGAAGTATAGGTCATCAGGTACGAGTACACCAGTTGTTCCTGAATGATGAAGGTTGGTTGATGGCTGCTCCATTTGAGTTTAATGGAGAGAAAGTTACTAATCAGGATATTGCAACCAAGGCATCTGTTGCCGACGATGATATTCCGGGTGTATATCAGTTCATTCGCCACAAATATAATCAGAGTGCAGCTTCCAAGGCTTATCAAAAGCCAGTAAATATCCAGTTGACTGCTGATGGCAAGATTACGGGTAGTTTATCCGGTACCTGGAGCCGTACCGCAGGAACTGACTATATCCATTTGGAAATCGGTGGCGTAACTTATCGAGGAGTCTTGGTAGAGCAAAGCGTTGATTATACGAATGTCAAGACGCTGAGTATAGCTGCGCTTTCTTCTTCCAGTGGTAGTCTTGCTATAGGACAGAATAATTTTACATACCAGCAGGAAATCTGGGCAGTCAAGGCAAAACCGGAAGTTTCCATCGCTTATACTAAAGATCATATGGTTGTACCTTTCGCAGATGGAGCTACTATCAATTGCAGTCAGACGATGCCTACCAAGGGACTGATGGGAGCAAAGATTTCCTGGAAGTCCAGCGATACAAGCGTCATGTCCACAGGTGGAGTTGTCTATAAGAATGGTCATGTTGTGATGACATTGACCATCAGCTGCGGCGATTACAGCTATACGAAGGAGTACAATCTCACGGTGGATAAGGATGCAGAGGAAACAACTCCTATCTATTATCCGGTATCTGCACAAAAGAATACAACGAATGCTTATAATACCAACTATAGTCAGGAATATACGCTAAAAGCTGGTAAGAAAGCACAATTCAAGTTCTATAACTATACTGCAGGTACAGCTAATTTTAAGAGTTGGGTATTGGGTGTTTCCAATGTGGCTCATAATACAGCCGGTTATAAGGAGTATGTGATGTTGCGCAATGACAATTGGGAGAATATTGCAGCTAATAATACTGGCTGCACCAATAATTACGATTGGTCAACATTTGTGCAGGATATGAATGGTTCTTTGGTTGATATGACCGTGGAATATGAAGCTACAGGCGCTTTCAAGATGACTGCAGTTATCACCACGAAATCCAAGAAGGTTTATAATTATTCCTATACCAAGACCATCAACGAGAAACCAGCCAAGCTCAATCTCTTCTTTACAGGTGAGAATTCCTATATTGATGGTTCCAGCATTGCTACAGGCATAGAGGCTCCTATCATCATTCAGAAGAAGCAGACTGATGGCAAATGGTACAACCTGGCTGGTCAGCAGGTAGATAAGAACTACAAGGGTGTAGTGATTGTGAATGGCAAGAAATTTATAAATAGGTAATTCGCCTATATATCATTTCGCTTATATATAATAAGGTATAATAACATGAATATATCTGATATACTATTGGGAGCAGCAATCATCATTGCTGCTCCTGCTGTAAATAGAGTAGGAGAAGCCAAGGCGCAGCAAATCCATCCGGATCAGGTCGTCGTAGATTCTCCTTTCGTTCATGACCCAGTGCTGGCGTATGAAAATGGGAAATACTATCTTTACAGTACTGGTCACGGAATTTCGCAGATGACTTCTGCCGACCGTAAGCATTGGACATTGTGCAGGGAGGGAGTGTTGAAGAACCATGAAATACCAGCCTGGACTCATGATAGTGTGCCCGGTTTTCATACTCATATCTGGGCACCGGATGTTATCCACTATAGGAATAAATGGTATCTTGCCTATTCTTGTTCTACTTTTGGAAAGAATACTTCAGCTATAGGCTTGCTCAGTAATACTTCGCTTGCGAATATGAATGGTTGGAAGGACGAAGGCTGTATTCTCGCATCGGAAGGCAAACGGGATAACTGGAATGCTATTGATCCAAATTTTGTGATAGACGATAAGGGAAATCCTTGGATGACTTGGGGGTCTTTTTGGGATGGAATCCAGTTGGTTAAGCTTGATAAGAAGACGATGCATGTGAAGAAGGGCGCTAAGCCTCAGACCATCGCCCGCCGTCATGCTTTTGGCGATGCTTCTGCAGAACCAAACCCTACCTCTAAGTTTGCCGGCGCCAATGCCATAGAGGCTCCTTTCATCATGAAGCATGGTGGTTATTACTATCTCTTCGTGAGTTGGGATTACTGCTGTCGTGGCATCAAGAGCAACTATCGTGTGGCAGTAGGAAGAAGCAAGAATGTTGCTGGTCCTTATCTTGATAAGAATGGTAAGGATATGCGCAATGGTGGTGGCACGTTGATTCTTGAAGGCGATAAGAAGGAATTTGAGGCGATGGGCCATTGTTCTGCCTACTCCTTTCCCGATGGCGACTTCTTCTTCTGTCATGGTTACAGTATTGCAAAAAATGGCGCCAGTATCCTGGTTCAGAAGAAGATCAACTGGACGGAAAATGGCTGGCTGACTTTAGAGTAATAAGGAATCATAAACTAAACATAATAAAACCAAAGCCAACAGTAAACTGAAAATAAAACCTAAAAAGGGCGACAATCTGCATCACGCAGGTTGCCGCCCAAACTGTTTTTAACTAACTAATTTTAATTTATCAACTATTTTCTACATGTAAATTTAAACTCAAACAAAAACTCTATATCTTTCTTTTATTTCAATCTGATGATATTCAGCGAGTTGGCTGGAATCTCTACCGTAGCACCATTCTTCTCTGTAGTCACGTAGTTCTCTACAGGATAGATGTTGGTAGGATTGTCGATGGTATTCTCCTCCAGACCGTTCTTGGCAGAAAGACGGATGAGCTTGCCATTCTTGATCTCCTTGCCCTGAAGATTGATCTTCGCTGTTGTATGCTCGGTGCTTGTGTTGGCAATCTTCAGGATTACCTCGCCTGTCTGCTCATCAAGCGTTGCTGTAGAGAAAATGCCAGGAAGGGTATTTGCCTTCAACTTGGTAGCGAATACCTCCTTGCCATCCAACTTGGCGAAGATGCTGTCGCCTACTACCTTCAGCTCGATATCGTACCACTTGCCGGTTTCAATCTTGCCTGGGCAGGTAGCAATCTGACTCTTGGCACCATTCACGATAGACTCCACACCGTGCTGGGTATTGTTCCAGCCACCGAGGTTCAACCAGCAGTAGTTGTTCTTATCCACGTAGTTGAAGACGATGAGGAAACCTTCGTTGCCGGCATCCTTCTTCGCGCGTACCTTATATATATAACCATTGCTGGTAATCTCGCCTGGGTTCAGACGGATGCAGCTCTCTCCGTTGCTGGTCTGCTTGATGATATTGCCTTCTGTCTTCCATTGACCGTGAACATCTGTAGGCAATTCCTGCAGTGTCATCGGCAGTGCCTTTCCGTTCTCATCGCTATAGCCCTTGTCTTCAAATGACACCTGAGTAGCCCATGTTCCCATACCTACACGGCAGATGGCTGGCTTTACACGAGCCTGATCATACTTGTATGGATTCTCCTGGTTCACCTTCAATACACGGGTACCGATGTTGTTCGCCATTACGTTCTGAACGTAGTAGGATGGAGTTCCGAATACCTTATCAGAGGTATATTGAATCATATCCGGTGCCCACATACGGTTGTTGAGGTTGGCGAAGATAGGAGCGTAGGATGCCATGGTCACGATGTCAGAATTGTTCTCGATGCCCATCATATAGACAGCCTCACCGAGTGCTGCATCGAGTGAACCCATATTGCCGAAGCCCTGGGTTACGGCATATTCGCCTACATAAATCTCGCTGCCCTTGCGGTCGTAGTTATCATACTTGTTGAAGTTTTCTGCAAACCAGGCTGGATTTCTGTAGTAATGCTCATCAAGGAGTTCAACGCTCTCATCGCTGTGCCACTTAGGATTGTCATCGCCCCAGGCTACCACGTTACCGATGAGGTGCATCTTAGGATATTTTGCCAATACGGCATCCTTGAATTTCTTGAAGCGCTCGTAGTAATGATCGCTCTGCTGGCGAGGGTTTGGCTGGTTATTCTCATTACCAATCTCCAGGTACTCGATATTGTATGGCTCTGGATGACCATTCTTGGCACGGAGCGCACCATATTTAGAGGTAACAGGACCATTGGCATACTCCAGGGCATTCATGCACTCGTCAATCCAAGGCTGGATGCTATCTACCGGAGTCATACCGCCGTGCCACAAACCAACATTCACCACATAGAGAGGCTTGGCATTCAAATCCTCAGCCAACTGCAGATACTCATCAAATCCCATACCGTCGCTGGTACGGTAACGCCAGTTCACGTTCTTATGTCCAGGACGTTCCTCGATAGGACCGATGGTCTTCTCCCAGTGGAAAGCATTCTCCGGAGATTCCTGTCCCTCTACATAGCAACCGCCAGGGAAGCGGACGAACTTAGGATGGATATTATAGAGAAGCTGCGCCAAGTCAGGACGCAAGCCATTCTCGCGATTCTTGAAAGTAGGAGGGAAGAGGCTTACTACATCCAGAACGATGGTTCCCTTGCCATTAGCAACAAGTTCAAACTGAGCCTTTGCATCGTTTCCGTTGGCGGTCAACTCAGCCGTATATTTAGTCCACTTCTTGCCCACCTTGGCATTGAGAGCAGTTTCTGCATACACCTTGTTGCCCTTTGCGTTGATGAGACGAGCCTTCAATCCGCCCTTGTAGTTACCTTTTGCCCAGAAAGAGAGTTTGTAGGTTCTGCCTTGAACGGCATTGATGCCCCAGAAACCCTCGTTGATGATAGAAGCTGTAGCAGCAGGTTTGGCAGCGATGGTCAATTGGAGTGCCTTACCCTGAGCTTTGTTGAGCAAGTCCTTGTTGATAAGTTGCGCATTGATTTTAGCACCTTCCTGAGCGGCAGTTTTCCAAGTAGGAATATCCTTTTCCGAATCCTCGAATGATCGGTTGCTGATGAGTTCGGCATAGAGACCGCCGTCAGCAGCATGGTTGATGTCCTCGAAGAAGATACCATATAAATTAGGTGAAACCTTGATACCTGGATTAGAGGCATCCACATTGATGGTAACTTGGGCATTGGCAGCCATGGTTGAGGCGAGCAATGCAGAAAGTAAAATCTGTTTCTTGTTCATTGTTTATTCTTAGGTTTGTTTGTTTGTTGGTTGGCATGAAACCAAGCAAAGCCAGAATTCATGCCGCTATTAATACACAGTTGCAAAAGTACACAAAAAACACAAAGAAGAGGTGGACAAAAAGCGAATTATAGTGTAAAAGGTGGATTTCTAATGAAAATCCACCTTTTGTCGATTAACTTTGTGTATATTAGGCTTTGCGAAAGAACAGAAAGTGTTGGTAGACTTCCTGCGGAAATTGGGAGCAGAATTCGTTAAATAAACCAAAATCTAAAACTTGAACCAATTTGAACAAGTCGGTTTATAATTAAATTGTGTAACTTTACATCCATAAATGAGATTCTAATCTCTATTATGAAATATGAATGACAGTTTAATTAATTAAAAATAATCGACATGAATAAAAAACTTTACTTATTAGTTGTGGGTGGGGCATTGCTAGCCTTTCAACCAGTAAATGCAAGAAGCCATTTTGCAGAACAGCAAGTTGCGAAGGCAGTAAAGGCGACAGAGTCGAATAGTGTTACGTCTTTACGTAGCCTTTCAAGCGAAACAAATCTGTCTAATATCATCTCAGTTGTCAAGCCTGCAGATATGCCAGTAGTTTCTTTTGGCAGTAAGAAGGAAGACCAGCTGCTTGGGTGTGATGTGGTTTATAACTCTGATTCGCTGAATGTTTTACCAACCCGAACATTCGATGAGAAGGGACGATTGACTTATGTGAAATCACCTGATGGAAGTTACAATCACTATGTTTATGCAGAAGATCAGCAAGGCAGAACAATCAGCGAGGATAAGTATGAGCATAAAACTTCTGATGAGGCTGGCAAGGAAACACTTCTTTGCAGCAAGACTTATGGCTACGACCATTTTGTAGACGATGATACCGATGGTAAGGCTTATCTGATGAAAGAGATAACTTATGGTGTAGACCAAGTATCTAAGATTCATTATATTTCTGAAATCAAAGAATACAACTGGTTTGAGGCTGGAAACTGCTTCGTTCTTACCGGTCAAAAACAAAATAAAAAGGTAACTGTTGAAATCAATGGTGACGTATGTGAGGCAACATTTTGGATAGGAGAAGAACTCAAAGACGGATGGGGAAATTGGAGGAAAATCAAAGGACAGGTGTGGAATGTGACAGACAATTCTACCATTCATAAAGACTATAGTAGTTCTTTGGTGAGCGGAAATAAAAAAGAGGTGACTTCCGCAAACGGATATACTACTATCATCAATTATAACTATTCTGCAGACAATGGAGGTTCATGGATTCCTACAGGTAAAACGGTTAAGACAGATAATTATGATGATCCATGGATTTACGATGGAAAGAATCGCGAGAAGAATACTTATGACTATGACGGAACCCAATTTGTATTGAAGACGAAGGAAGTGTCTGAGTGGGTTCACCAAAATATCAATGTTGTGCATGATTTTGAATATGACTACAACAATAATAATGGAAACAAAACCGACTATGGTTATAGGGCTTTCAAGGCAAATGGAGAAGAAATTTCTAGAGATAGTATATACTTTTTTAATGACTGGAGCTATGTTCTCAAAAATGAACCTGAAGCCGAAACTGAAGAAGATGGAAGAATCGAGGAAAGTTACAGCAGAATACTTGTCTTTTATGATAAGAATGGGCAAGAATATGCGAAATATCGCATGAATGGCTTGAAAGCCTCTAATCGTCCTACAGAACCTCTTGAAATCTTCAAAAATGGAAAATGGGAACGAGTTAGTATTCCGAATGGCACATACACTTTGGCTTTGGGCGATTTTGGAAACCAGCTCACCTACACTTTTAACAGTGAAGGCTACATAGCGAAAGAGGAACAAAGTATCATAGAAGAAAAGCTAGATCCAGGAGTAGAGATTATTAACTGGAAGACAAGAACTTATTCTTATAGCGACAATGGATATAAGATAGATATACTATATCCGGAAGATAAGTATCCGAACACGTATGATACAATGGAGATTACTCTAGATCCTGATGGTACGCATACATCCATAGAAAAGTGTTATCTGAGAGGCGATTTAGAATTTGCCAGAAAGTATGTAACAACTACCTATGGAGTTCTTTTAGAATATCGATGGGATTGGAAAACTGACGATTTCACCACAGATCCTTGGGTTTGGAATATTGGTGTGACATCGGAGAACAATGGTATAAAGACAACAATCTATAAAGAGATGCAAGATGGTAAGGTTGTTGAGACCAGTAAACGTGAGGAGAAAAGTAATGAGAATGGAAGTACAACCATTACTTATGATAAGGTAGGCGATGAGTGGCAACCAAACAGCAAAACCGAAAGCAGCAAGATTGCTAAGCCTCAGTTTGCATTGATAATGCCAAGTTCTTCAGTAAAGGCATTAAACAGTTCTGCTTATATCAGCGATGTTGATTCTACATTCTTTGCAGATAAATCAGATTTATCTTCTCATGCCAACTATACATGGGATGCATCTACTGATTCCTGGAAAACCGATTATGCAGACGAATCGACATGTAACGTAGAGGGTAATACGCTTACTTATACAGTTAAGAACAGTTATATAGAAAGTGTCATGTCCTATACTCGTGATAACGACAACCGACTGATACAGTATACAGAGAACAGCTCTGCTGCAACAAGAGCAGCTGCAAATACTTCCTTAATCAAGGATTTCGAATACGATAAGAAAGGAAGATTGGCTTCTGTAACTATCACAACCGATCATGTAGAAAAGTATGTGATGAAATATGGTGATGAGACAACTGGTATCAATCCTACAGTTGCAGCTCCAGTATCTGCCATCCATATTTTGGTATCAGGCAAACTGATTACAGCTGAGGGATGCAAGCAGCTTGCTCTCTATTCTCTTGATGGAAAGAAACTGGCTGCCAGTCAAAACGCAACCATAGTGGCTCCTACTACTGGTGTGTTCATCATAGTAGCTGATGGCAAAAAGATAAAGATGGTTATCCGATAATCATCCATTTCTTAAATATAAAACAAAATCCTCCCGAATTTATTTATTGCCAGTAAATAAATTCGGGAGGATTTGTTTATTGTCAGTAAATAAAGACACATTATTTTATTTGTTGGCAATAAACTAATAGAATTTAATATAGTAATACCAGTCCGGCAAAAGCCGAGTAGAGTATCATGCGGATAGGATTGATCTTCATCACCTTCACGCCGATAAAGGTGGCGAAGAAGAGGGCGATGGAGATGTAGAAATGCCAGGGATTCTCTGGAGTAGAGAAATTCTCTGGAGTCATCAGGAGCAGGGCTGCGGCGCCTACCAGGCCCACGATGCATGGGCGCAAACCGATGAAGATGCTCTGCACCATCGATGTGTTCATATATTTATACAGCATTTTGCTGATCAGAATCATCAATATCAAAGAGGGGAGAACCAGGGCAAAGGTTGCCACGGCACTTCCGAGTATGGCCATCATGCCGCCCATGCCTGCATTGTGCACAGCGGTATAGCCGCAATAGGTAGCAGAGTTGATGCCGATAGGTCCCGGTGTCATCTGCGAGATGGCCACCACATCGGTAAACTCTTGCATCGTCATCCAATGATACTGCGTAACCACCTGTCCCTGAATCAGGGAAATCATGGAGTAGCCACCTCCGAATCCGAAGATGCCTATCTGAAAGAATACGATGAAAAGTTGAAGAAATATCATAGTTTATTCTCTTTTTAATTGCAAATGTACTGATTTTCTTTATTATCGCCAAATTATTTTTAAAAACTTTACTCTCTTTTTTGTAAATAAATGCCATTTCCTTGCTGTTATTGGAAAAAAGTTGTAAATTTGCACGTGAAAAGCTGGAAAAAAGTTGCAACTTAAAGCCTGAAAAGCTGGAAAAAAGTTGCAAATAAGTATCCGAAAACCTGGAAAAAAGTTGTAAGAATATGCTTAAAAGAAAGATAATCAGTGAGTTGGTAAAGTGGAAGCAAGAATCTTCTAATAAGGCACTTCTCATAAAAGGTGCTCGACAGATTGGCAAGACTACAATTGTTCGCCAATTTGCAATGGCTCACTATAAAAATATGGTTGAGATTAACTTTGAGCAGATGCCTATGGCAAAACAAGCTTTCGAAGGAAATCTGGATGCACGTACCATTCTGATAAACTTATCAGCTATGGGATTCGGACCTTTGGAGCCAGGGCAAACTCTGATATTCTTTGACGAGATACAGGCTTGTCCTAAGGCTCGTACTGCAATCAAATTTTTAGTTGAGGATGGACAATATGATTATATAGAATCTGGTTCTTTGCTAGGTATTAATTATAAGGATGTGTCTTCTTATCCTGTAGGATTCGAAAGAGAATTGGATATGTATCCACTTGACTTCGAGGAATTTCTTTGGGCATGTAATATCAGCAAGGATGTAATTGAAATGTTGAAAGAGTGCTACCAAAATTTGCGTCCTGTGCCTGAATTTCTGCATGGTCAAATCATGGAGCGTTATCGTCAATACTTGATAGTTGGTGGTATGCCAGAAGTTGTTGTTACCTATTTGAGCAATGAGGATTTCAATAAGACGATAGCTGTTCAGAAGGACATATTGAATGGTTATCGTAATGATATTTCTAAATATGCAGGTAATGACAAGTTGTTGGTAAAGTCTGTGTTTGATGCTATTCCAGGGCAGTTGAGTAAGCAAGATAAGCGTTTTATATTAGCTTCTATTGAAAAAAATGCTTCTCGTCGCAAGTATGGAGCACCTACGCAATGGCTTGTTGATGCAGGTATGGCGTATTATTCCTTTAATGTCGGGGCTTTCGAATTGCCTTTTCCTATCCATGAGAATCTGAGACTATACAAGTTGTTTTTTGTCGATTCTGGTTTGATGTGTGCCATGATGCTCAATGGTATTCAGGCACAGGTTTTGTCTGGAGATATTGATGTGAATGAAGGGGCATTGACTGAGAATTATGTAGCAGGAGAATTTGCCAAGCATGGCATTTCTCTCAACTATTATGACAGAAAGAGTAAGCATGAGCTGGATTTTATTTTCCCAGAGAAGAATAAAATTAGTATTGTGGAAGTGAAATCTGGTAAGGATTATAAGCAACATGCTTCTCTCGATATGGCTCATTCGCTTTTTGCTGACAAAATCAATCGGCGTATTGTCATGAGTGGTAATAACTTGGAAATAGAAGATGGGTGTATCTATTTGCCGTTTTACATGAGTATGTTTTTGGGTGGTGAATAAATTTATTAGTCGTGGAAATATACTAAAAATATGAGATTTCCACGACTAATACTTCTTAAAAAGGCTTCTTTACGGTGGTAATAGCCTTGCGAAGCCTTTTAAGTTCCTTTTCATCCTTGCACTCTTGAATCAGCTTCAAGAAGTCTTGGTTTGAAATGCTTTTGTCATTAAATGCTTCGAGCAGTTCGATGTATTCTTCCTCCTTGTTAAACTCTATTTCTTGGTGAGAATGGCGATACTCTTTTCTCAACATAATATAGGTAGTAAGAAATTCAGGACAGAGCGAGAACAGTTCTTTGCAGAAAGGAGCTACAGGATTGCCAATATGCTCATTGACCCTTGCCTCAAAGAGAAGTAGCTTCTTGTCAATGGCTTTTTTCTCCTCACCTTCCTGAGAAATGCTAACAATTTGGAATGTTACATCGTATGCCTCATCATACCTTTTGAGTTCATAAAGAGCACGCCCTTTAATGAACATCGCTTCAAGACAGGTTCTTCGTCCCAGTACCATGTTTGTGTAACCGATGGCTTCCTCATATCGTTTGCCATACAAGCAGAGAACTGCATTGAGAAAGTTTGCAGTCATACTACAGTCCTTAAGTAATTGAGCATCCTTTGTCTTTCCTAATAAGCATGTATCATCCAGCATGATATCAAACATTCTTTTGGCTGTCAAGGCTGCATTCCGATAGTCATTCTTGCGAATCTTATCTTGCATCAAATGCAGGCAAGTTTTGGTAGCCATGTCGTAGTCTTTTGTGCATAGATATTGGTAGATTCGCTTTTCCGCACCTAATACGTCATCAATCATCTCTGTGTCATTGTAAGAGTTGGCAAATACTCTTACCTCTTGATTTTGGGTGACGTGATAAGGGTGGATAGGATTACTAAGTGTCAATCCTTCCAAAGAACGTAAACGACTGATGGCAACGTAAGCTTGTCCAGGCAAGAAGGTGCCATGAGATAAGTCAAAGTGCATTCTTTCAAAAGTCATTCCTTGTGATCTATGGATAGTTATAGCCCAAGCTAATTTCAAGGGAAATTGTGTGAATGTTCCCATAACTTGGGTTTCTAACTTGTGGGTTTGACGATTGTATTTGCTCTTGACATTATCCCATGTCACTTCTTTGACATCAATGGTTTTGCCGCTTTCCAAAGTCACTTGTATTTTATCATCGCTAAGTTCTGAAACTTTACCGATTGTTCCATTCATATAACCACTGCCTATGTTGTTGCGGCAGAATATGACTTGTGCGCCTACTTTTAGTCTGAGTTTCTCTGGTACAGGTGCTTCATTCTTTTTGAATTCGTTTTGAATCTTTGCCTGATAGCAGAATTCTTCCGATTGGATTGCTCCTAATTTCTCCTCGTTGATATTCTCAGCCATCTTGTTGAATGCGGTTAAGGTTACAGAGAAATCTTGCCCTTCATACTCCTTGCCGACATGCTGATTTAGTAGTTCTAAATCTTCAGGGTTTACTTCACCTGTGCGCATCTTGTTCAGAACGGCAAGAAATTCTTTATCGCTTTGACGATATACTTTTTGAAACTCAATCTTGGGAAGGTTCATTCTTTTCAAGACAAAAGCCTTGTAAAAGAATGGTGTTCCAGCACCATAAAGGTCTTGGAGCATTTCTGCATCGGCGCTATTAGACTTGATGATAGGAGGTAACTGGAACAAGTCACCTACAAAAACGACCTGTTTTCCACCAAAAGGCATGTTGGTCTTGAATACCATGCGAAGACATCGGTCCATTCCATCCACCATATCACACCTTACCATAGATACTTCGTCTACGATGATTGTATCTGTTTCTTCGAGAATACATTTGTTCTCATACGAAAGTACAGTGTTGGTATGCGGTCCAATAGCTTGCATAGGAAAGCCAAAGAAGGAATGCATCGTTTGTCCTCCGACTGTGATAGCTGCAATGCCAGTAGGTGCCAATACCAAGAAGTTTTTGTTGATTTCTTCCTGGATGCGTTTGATAAAGGTTGTCTTACCTGTGCCAGCCTTTCCTGTGATGAAAAGGCAATTGTTGGTGTTTGCAACAAGGTCGAATGCTTTTTGCTGTTCTGCATTCTGTAGGTCGAGTGTTGAAATGTTCTTTTCCATATCGTCGTCTTTTGTTTTCTGATGCAAAATTACGACGTTGTAGTGTGGTCTTTCTTCACAACAAAATAAAAGTAGGGCGATATGATGAAAATGACATATCGCCCTATTGTTTTATTTTAGTTGCTTGCTATTGGACTTGACTATAAGTTGAAATGTTTTTTAAATTTAGCAGTATCTTTAACAGTCCAATTCAGAGCATTGATTTCTTCATCATTATGTTTGTCAATATAGTTCTTGTACCATAGAATTACATCACAAAGCTGAAGAGCATAGCTCTTGAGTAGATAAGAAGTATTGCCGACATCTTTTAAGTATTCTGTAATATGTTTACTGTTGGTGTCTGCACCTTCTTCAGAATGAACATCAGACCCTGCGGTATGTATCATGTGGATGATGTTGTCTTGGATGATTTTTGGAAGCACTGCTTTTTCTACTTCTACAATTACTACAGCATTATTTCCTTTTCCTTCCATAATATTTTGACCGCTGAGAATTCGATTAGATGATGTTAGGTTAATTTTGCACTGGGGTGGTAATAAACCTTTTTGCATCATAGAGCGGAATATATACTCAACAATCTGGCGAACCTTCTTGTACTTATCATTATAGTCCTTGTTGTCTAACTTTGGAAAATGTATTTCTACCAGGAGGTCTTTCAAATAGACTTCGGCATCGACATTAAGGTCGAGTTCTTCTATAGCATCAAATACATCCTCGTACATTTGTTGAATCTGAAGACGAGGAGACTTTCTTGCATGTGCTTTGATGCGTTGATACAGAATTTCGTTGTCAACATTTTTGGAATAGTATTCTTTATGAGTACTATTTGTCCAATCAGCATCCCATTTCATACGATCATCATTGATGGAGTCAGATACCTCTTCTGCATCACCGCCAGTCAAGACATACCATGGAATAACACGCCCTCTTTTTTCACAAATGAGGGCTATGTCATTTAAGGCTCTGCCAAGAAATCTTACAACATTATCCTCGCTGTCACGATGGTACTTGCATTTTGCATCCAAAATGATAGCTGACCAACGATCAAAGTCATTTTCTAGTGCAGCTTTTGCTTCATCCCAACAAGGGAAAGCAACTAATTGTAATCCGAAGTTCTCTGCCTTTAGTGGGTATTTCTCTATTACCATAGGGTCGTCTTCAACCCAAAGAACTTGGATTAAGTCTAAATCGTAATCTTTCATATCTAAAGAGTTTTAAGAATATTCGTACGATTGAAAGTAAGTATATACTTGACTTTGAACTCGTCATCTGGAGAAGAAACAAGTTCTATCTTTCCGTCATACTTACGCATGATGCCGTCTATCTCATTGCATCCGATACCATGATGTCCGTTAGAGTTAAGGGAGGTTGATACTCCATATTCTAATAGGGATGATGTGCTACGGTCGGCTGGTATTGGCAATCCATTGTTCTCAACGCACATTTTCAATGCGATACCATCTGTTTCCCATGAAAACCGTAATTGGTAGTCATTGCGGGATTCGTCTTTAAATCCATGGGATTTGGCGTTTGAAACAATATTGTCCAAAATCTGCTTGAGAGCATCTCTTGGGAACATCATTGTATATATAGGGTCTCCCTTATGCAATATGATTTCTCCAGATAGGTCTTTCAAGTTTTGTTTTGCCAAATTATGTCCTTTAGACCATGTGACAACAGGCTTGAAGTTTACCCAACCATTTTCATGCTTTTCGATGTAACTTTCCATGAACTCTTCTGGGTTAATCCATTCAGGCTTGGTAAAAGTGTATTCCACATCTGCAATATGGTCCAACTTTACCAACAAATCCTTAGTTGCCATAGAAAGATATTCGAAGGCATCCTTGACGGTTGTTTGTTTGATGCGTGAAATACGCTCATTGTCTGAAATCGTTCCATTTTGTCTTTCTCTGTAAGCATTCAATGCGTAGAAAGTAGCTTCTATGGCCGAAGCAGACTGTGTCAATGCATGTTTGCGCATACGGACAGCCTTGATATAGCTCTTATGCTCTTGTTCCAACTCTTTACGGGATGACTCAAAAGCATTATAGTTGGCTTCCGACAAGAATGTAGCTCGTTCCAAATCGGTGTGATTTGGAACCATAATCTTGTCCATAATCAATGGGAAGAGTTGTGCATCCACTTCTCCTTCACAGATGGTCATGATTTGGTTTCTAACCTCAGGAGTGAGCAATAAAGCTGCAACATATCGCACATCAATGCCTTCTTTAGGAACAAGGCAAGCGAGCTGGCTGTAAGCAACAATGCCTTCAGATGGTAAATCCTTGATGTAGCCAACTACGAACTTATCTTTTCTGCCATAGAGAAGGATACAAGGTTGGACAATCTTACGAATCCATCCTAATGAATCCTTAAAGATTGCATTACCTGCTAATTTCAACTTAGCTTCACGAAGATTTGTATTCTCGTATTCTTCCGACATGTCTCTTGGGACTACAACAGGAATATTCTTACTTTTATCTGATAGAGACCACTCTATATCACATGTGTCAAGATTAAACATCTTTGTAATACCAGTAAACTTACTGTCCTCTAAACTTTGAAATGACACAATCTCAGCCAGAAAAATTCCTTTGTCTGGTCTTTGGGTCAAATAATAGCTTGGCCAAAGTATTTCTGGGTTAAGCAAATCGGGAGATATCTTAGTTTCTTTCCCTGTAACGGCATTCTTTATGCAAATAGAGCAGTTAACAGCTTTATTTACATAGAGGCAAATTCTTTTCTCTGTACTTCCGGCTTGAGTCTCCTCTGTTTCTTTTAAAGAAACGATGGAATAGATTTGCTTATCTTTAGCGAGCTTTGTTGTAAAGTTTGCTAAAGAATGATCAACAGCCTCGCGTTTGTCCATAAATAGCATTAATTCGCTATTTTGAGGCATGAATGTAAATAGCATCTCAGCCTTAATGCAGGATGAGTTTTCTGTTGCTCCAAATATAGCAATGTCAATGTCTGCCATATATTGGCTATTTTCTGTGTCTTTGCTATATTGTTTGATTTCGGATTTTATACCAGCTGCAAATAAACGGATTTGCCCTAATGCCCAAACCTTGTTTTTACAAATCTCTTCTTCGCTGCTATATCCTTTGATAGTGCAGCCAGGAAACAGCAGGGCAATATCACCAAATCCAGAATTGGCGATGAATATAGTTTTTCCTGTTCCTATTTTAGCTGTGGACAAAGTATCATAAGCTACTTTAGATGGCTTTTCTAAAGAAAAGTCAAGTGTCGTTCTTAAATTATGATAGAGGCAATCAAAGATAGATTCTGATACTTCAGAAAAGTGATTAGCCAAGAATGCCAATTCTGTCTCCTTGAGTGCATCAATATAAAAATCAGCCACATATCTTGAAAGTGCTTCCAAAATAGCTTGGTCTGCATTCTCACCTGCTACTCTCTTATAAAGAGTTGCAAGCAACTGCTCCTCTGCCTCATCATTGTAAGGCATAGCAAATTCATGTACTCCATCAGATTCGCAGCTTTTTGGGCAATGCTCATCTACAAAGTTACGATACTTGGCAACAAGTGCCTCTACTGTGAAGTTGTTGTTTACTGTCTGCATATTCTTTTGCTTTTTGTTTTACGACTGCAAAATTACAGGGATGTTGTGCAGTCTTTCTTCACACCAAAATATTTTTGATACATTTTTGCGATTATCTCCTTAATTTCTTCTCGAAGAGACTCTGGAGAGAGTATTTCCACATCATCACGGAACCAAATGAGCTCAGAAATCAATTCCTTGTTAGGGATAAGATTTAGTGAGATAATTCCTTCTGATTCATTCTCCACTATTTGCGAATGGTGAATCGGCTTGGAAATCACGTATGGTAGGCGTTGTGGGGAGAATTTCAGACGAATATGCTCTATCTTCTTGTCCTTCTCTATGGATATGCCAAGGATATCACGGAAATAAGCATCGAAATCGAAACGCATGTTTCTTTTGAATGCTGTATCGGAATATTCGATATTTTCGATTCGGTCTAATGGGACAATGGATAAATCTTCAAATTCTGAATTATATCCTAAAAGATACCACCTATTATTATATTGCTTGAGGTAGTACGGATGAATCGTCCATTTTACGACCTCTTTGTTAAAAGGGTGATAGTCGATGAGGATAGGTTGGCGTTTGATAACACAGTTGGTAAGAGTGGATAGAAATCGCAAGCCTTTCATGTCTCGGTTTTGTTCAAATCCGATAAAGTTTGTCTCTACTCCTCTTAGACCAAAGCGGTATCGAAGATTGGTAAGCAATTCTTCAATCCAACTATACATAGGTATGCCCTGAAAACGTGATAGTGAAGTAATAAGCGTTTCGAGTTGTTCAACTTCCATTTCTGTTATTGGAGTCTCGATAATAGAAAAGTCATATTCGTAGCGGATATACTTGCGCTTACCATCTTGATAGGACTCTATTGGAGCCTCCCATCCTTCGCTACTTTTCATAAACTTGATGTCGTCGTATATCTGTTTCTTAGATATAGATTTTATTCCGGCATCAGCTAATTGACCATTGACTTTTTCCATAAGATCTTCTATGAAGTACTTATGGTATTTGTCACTGAAACATTTGTCCAGTATCTTGTATCTTATGAAAGCATTTTTGTTTATTGGCATGGTATCTGTTAGTATGTTTTTTACTTTCTTTTATTTTCGAATAGTTGAAGCTGGCGACTTAAATCCTCTTCTGAAGGGAGAGCTTCACGTATTTTCTTGATACGTACCTTGTCATAAGAGGCAACTCCCATTTTTGGGGAATGTTCGGTTTCTTGAATTTCTGCACCAAGTTGTTGCAGCTTCGTATTTAGCTTATTATCAGAGTTTTGTAATTCTCCACCAAGTTGGTGGAGTTTTTCGTTCGCTTTGTTTGTGGAATAAAAAAGATACCATTTTTCATATTCCAAAGGTTAGTGGTACTGAATCCTTTCGCCTTAGGAAATGCGGCTTTTAAGTCGAGACTAACCTGTTCTACTACACCTGCTCCCCAATGCTCTTCTGCACGACGAACGACAAGGTCACGTCCCAGTTGCCAATTGAATAACAACTGTTCTGAATTTACCTTAACCGCAGATTTTATCTGCGCTTTCTTGTATCTACCTTTCAGTTCTTCGATCCATGACGCATAAGCTTCGTCTATGTGAACATTTTGAGAACTTGCAAAATGTGGTTTTGTCTCTTCCATATTCTGATTTTTTAATTACTCCGTCGGTTGGATAAACTGTCCATAGATGTATCCACCTAAGGCTGCTACGATAATTACCCAGATAGGGTTGACGCCCATCAGCCATATCAGGAGGGCAGATAAGATAGGAACCCAGCAGTTGACGAACGAGATGTGGGCACTCTTGGCCAATGAAAAGGTAGGAACAGCTATCAGAGCCACGACGGCAGGACGGATACCTGCAAACATCGCCGCAATCACCTTGTTGTCCTCAAACTGATGGAAAAACATAGCAATCGCTAATATAATAAGGAAGGAAGGCAACGAAGCGCCGAGGGTGCAGACAATGGCTCCCGGTGTCTTTGCCAACTTATATCCGAGCAGGGAACTCATGTTGATGGCCAAGGCGCCTGGACAAACCTGGGTAGTAGCGATGGCATCCAAGAATTCCTCCTTCGTCATCCAATGATGCTTATCGACGACTTCGGATTCTATAATAGGAATCATGGCATAGCCACCACCAAAGGTGACTATGCCAATCTTCATAAATGTTTTGAATAATGTAAGATAACTTACGCTATTATTCATTTTTTACCTTTTTACTTTTTACCTTTTTACTTTTTCAAAGCTCTTTCTTCAATCCACTGACGTGCATTGACAAATGCCTCAATCCAAGGAGTTACCTCGTCGTTGCGGCGATCAGCTGGATACCAAGCGTTCTGCCATGGGAAGATAGCACGCTCCAAGTGTGGCATCATAGCCAAGTGGCGGCCATCTGCAGAGCAGATACCTGCTACATTGTAGTCACTGCCGTTTGGATTGCCTGGATACTCAGCATAGTTATACTTCGCAATCACATTGTAGTGATCCTCTGGCTCTGGCAAGTAGAAACGACCCTCACCGTGAGCTACCCAGATACCAAGCTTGTCACCGCTGAGGCTACCAAACATCACACTCTCGTTCTGAGGAATAGTCAGACCGAGGAAGGTGCTCTCAAACTTCTTGGAAGTATTGTGGCAGAGGTGTGAACGATGCTTGTGCTCAGGATTGATGAGGTTCAACTCAACCATCAGCTGGCAACCGTTGCAGATACCGAGTGAAAGGGTATCCTCACGGGCATAGAACTTATCGAGTGCCTCCTTAGCCTTAGGATTGTAGAGGAATGCACCAGCCCAACCCTTGGCAGAACCGAGAACGTCGGAGTTGGAGAAACCACCGCAGAATACGATGAAGTTCACATCCTCCAAAGTTTCACGACCAGAAATCAAGTCGGTCATCATTACGTCCTTCACGTCGAAGCCAGCGAGATACATAGAGTAAGCCATCTCACGCTCACCATTAGTACCCTTCTCACGGATGATAGCAGCCTTGATGCCTGATGGAGTGCGACGGTTAGCGTCGAGACCATAGCTTGCGAGAGTGCCCTTGAAGCCGTAGCCGAAGTTCATCTCGATAGGCTGCTTCTTATAGTTGGTGTAACGCTTCTTAGCCATACCGTTCATGCTCTGCTTGCGGTCGAGGAGGTAAGATGTCTTATACCAGTCGTCGCGCAAAGCGTCGATATCAAACTCGTGCTCGAAGCCTTCCTTCTTGATGATGATCTTGCGGAGCTCAGGAGCAGGATAACCAATCTTAGCATAGCCGATACCGTTCTCATCGAAGAATGCCTTCAACTCGTCCTTGTGAGCATCGCTTACCTGAATAACAACACCTGGGTTCTCTGCGAAGAGAGTCTTGATGATGTCAGCATCAGCGATGTCGTGGAGGTTGATCTTCATACCACCCTCTACGTTGGCAAATGTCATCTCGAGGAGAGTAGTAATCAAACCACCGGCACTGATATCGTGACCAG
>ERZ1035051.72-NODE-72-length-42408-cov-26.560645_pt1 | contig 42408 bp, 38 predicted proteins | sample MGYA00520586_ERZ1035051 | MGnify/ENA primary metagenome ERZ1035051 (study PRJEB33766, sample SAMN09781692) | gut metagenome | biome: gut microbiome | host: Homo sapiens | place: Madagascar | study: EMG produced TPA metagenomics assembly of the PRJNA485056 data set...
TTATTTTTCCAAGTGCAAATATAATAGAAAGGGCAGAAGCTCCTAGCCCAGGGCATCCGCCCTGGGTAATTATGGATGCAAGCCTGCCGCCCTGTAAGGGCAAAAGCTTTCAAATTACAGCTGATAGAACTTCGTGAAAGCCTTCACGCAATATTCGTGATCAATCACGCTGCCGGTTTCACGGCAACTGTGCATGGCGAGAATGGCATTACCCATGTCCACGCCCTTCAATGGAATGGAAGAGGCGAGGATATTGCCCAAAGTGCTTCCGCCTGCCACATCACTATGGTTCACGAAACGCTGACATGGCACACCCGCTGCCTCACAGATATTCGCGAAGATGGCAGCAGATACCGCATCACTCGCATACTTCTGTGCCGCATTGAACTTGATGACCGGACCGCCCCCCAGCATCGGATGATTCGTTGGGTCAAACTTCTCGCTGTAGTTAGGATGCCAGGCATGCGCATTGTCCGCAGAAATCATGAAGGCACGTTCCACTGCCTGATAATACGCCTCCTCCGTTCCGCTCTGTGCAAGAGCGATGCGCTGCAGCATATAAGAGAGGAAAGGACTTCCCGCACCCTGCTTGGTCTGCGAACCCGTCTCCTCATTGTCGAAAATCGCCAGCACCTGGGTCGTATCCTGGGCATCAGCCGCCGTCAGAGCCTCTACGCCCGCCCAGCACATCGACAGGTCGTCGAGTCTTCCCGAAGAGATAAACTCATCGTGCACACCGAAGGTGCAGGCAGGAGTGGCATCAGCCAGATAGAGATCGAAGTCGAGGATATCTTCTTTCTGGATATTCAGTTCGCTGCTAATCACGTTCATCAGCAGATTACCCTTTTCCAGTTCATCGTTGATGATGCCGAGGATAGGGAGCACATCCTTCTGCTTGCTCAACTTCACGCCATCGTTCACCTGGCGGTTGAAGTGGATAGCGAGATTGCTGATCTGCAGCAGAGGTCGCTGGATATGGAGCAGGAGCGTCTTCGGATGCATCGCATCCTCGCCCTTTACGATCACTCTACCCGCCAGAGTGAGTGGACGGTCGAACCAGGTTGACATAATCGGACCGCCATACACCTCGGTATTCAGTTTCACGATGCCGCCCTCGCAAGTCATCTCAGCGTTAGGCTTGATGCGGAAGGTAGGGGAGTCGCAGTGAGCGCAGATCATGTGGAAGCCGGCATCCGCCAGCGCCTTCTTTCCGATTTGGAAGGCATAGATAGAAGAGTCGTTCTTGGTAACGAAGAACTTGTCACCAGCCACAACCTTGCCCAGCGGCTCCTGAGGGTTCAATCGTCTGAACCCCTTCTTCTCCAATTCCTCGGAGATATTCTTCACAGCCAGGAAGTTCACTGGCGAAGCGTCTAAAAAGGATAATAATCTTTTAATCATAGTCTATATCTTTATTTTGTTTCAATTATTTCTGCAAAGATAATGCAAAATTTTCATTTAATCTTATATTTCTACCTGTTTTTTCCATAATAGTTAAATATCTACAAGAATCCCCTATGATGTTTGGTGTTATGTTTTGAAAGCATTAATTTTGCACATCATAATTTTGGCAGATATACAGAATCATTTAAAACAAAGATAAATGGAAATAGTAATAGGAATCGTTATAGGTCTTGCCATCGGATTCTTCGTGGGCAAGCTGATGGAAGGAAAAAAGGCGGGAGAGGAGAAAATGCAGCTTATAGCGAAGGCTCAGGTGCTGCAGGCTAATATCGAACAGAGTAATCTGCATCATGCTTCTGAACTTCAATCCTTGGAAGCCCAGATGGAGAACGAACGGCTGTTTGCCGAAAAGCTCCGTGCTGAAAGCGACCAGCAGTGGGCGCAGAAACTCGAAAGCCTGAAGCAGGAGATGCATCGCATGACCATCGAACAGCAGAAGGCTGCTGCCGAACAGCTCGCTGCCAAGCAGTCGGCCCTCCAGGAAAACAACCGACTCCAGATGGATGAACTCCTGAAACCTATTAAGGAGCAGTTTGCCGATTTCAAGAAATCGGTAGAAGAGAGCAAGACCCAGAACGAGGTGAATAAGAAGGAACTGCAGAGTACCTTCGAGGCAACGATGAAACTCTTCCAGCAGGAACAGCAGCAGGCTGTAACAAGTCTGAAGGAGCAGACCTCTAAGATTGGTTCCGATGCCGCCAACCTTACCAAGGCATTGAAGGGTGACAGTAAGATGCAGGGTGACTGGGGCGAGATGGTATTGGAAACCATCCTGGAAAACAGTGGTTTGCGAAAGGACGAGGAGTTCTTTATCCAGGAGAATACCAAGGATGAGAACGGCAAGAACTTCCGTCCCGATGTCATCGTCCGCTTCCCGGAAGGCAGGAGCGTGGTGATAGATAGCAAGGTATCTCTCACCGCCTATACCGATGCCTTGGCGGCAGAGACAGATGAGGAGCGAGATCGTTTGATGAAGTCGCATGCCCAAAGTGTGCGCAAGCACATCGACGAACTTGCCGAAAAGGATTACTCCAAACTGGTGGATGATGCCATCGGCTTCGTATTGATGTTCATACCTAACGAGACGAGTTATATCGCAGCGATGAAGCAGCAGCCTGATTTGAGTCGCTATGCCTATCAGAAGAAGATTATCATCATATCTCCTAGCAATCTCCTGATGGCGTTGCAGCTGGCGTATAATCTCTGGCAGTATGACCGTCAGAACAAGAATGTAGAGAAAATCGTGAAGACGGCAGCCGATCTATATGATAAGGTAGCGACTTTCGAAGACACCTTCACGAGCATAGGTGATCTCCTCACTCGCCTCTCCGGTACCTATGATAAAGCGAAAAAGCAGCTTTATGATGGTACCGGCAATGTAATGAGAAGGGTAGAGAGCCTGAAGAATCTGGGTGTAACTCCCAAAAAGCAGATCAAGGCATTAGAGGAGTAATTTTAATAAGCGTTTTTATCCGGGCAGATAATACTCTTTGCTGTCAGGAAGATAATACGGATGTCAAGCCAGAACGACCAGTTCTCGATATACCAGATGTCACGCTTGATGCGCTCCTCCATCTGCCAGAGCTCCTTCGTCTCACCACGGTAACCCGTTACCTGAGCCCAACCGGTAATACCAGGCTTCGAGAAGTGGCGAACCATATACTTATCAATCAAACTACCATAAACTTCAGTATGATACAACATGTGAGGTCTAGGACCCACGATACTCATATCGCCCTTCAATACATTGATAAATTGAGGGAACTCATCAATATTCGTCTTTCTCATGAAGTTGCCGAAAGCAAACTTTCTTGGGTCATTCTTCGTAGCCTGAGCCTTGTCTGAATCCTTGTTCACATGCATTGAGCGGAACTTCAGGCACATGAAGGTATTACCGTTCAGACCCGTTCTAGCCTGACGGAAGAAGATAGGACCCGGACTCTGAATCTTGATAATCAGCGCGATGATCGGGATGAAAGGCAAGAAACAGAGGCAGATCACACCACTCACGGCAATATCGAAGGCACGCTTGAGAATACGGTTCGAGACAGAAGACAGCGGCTCAAGATGGTTCGTGTAAACCGTCTTACCCATAAAGTTATGGGAATCCAGATGCAGCTTATATTCGCCGAACAGACGAGGCAGATAATAGAAATGCACCACGTTCTTGTCACAGAAACGCATGATCTTCACAATCTGGTCCGATTCCTGATGCGACAAGCTGCAGAAAATCTCATCCAGATCATAGGATGAACCGTTGATGGTATCATTCAGCTTGGACTCTAAAATTCTGTTAAGATCCTCCATGTTACCCAGTTTTTTCAGTTCCTGAGGTGCTCCAGCAATGTCATCATTGGCATAATAGCCTTTCACGATATAACCCGCAGAAGGGTCTTCGGTCATGGTAATGTACATTTCTCTTACGGCAGGATCGCTACCCACGAAGACCACGGTACGAATGTTTCTACCTCTCGCACGGTGATATTTCAGAAACTTGAGCTCGATGATTCTACTGATGACCAAAGCAATATAGAATGTGATGCCGAAGTAGATTCCGAATGTAAATATTGCTCCACCATGACTGAAGAATTTCAGGAAGATCATGAAGCAGACGGCGGTACAAAGCACCAGGAAGAGCGTACGCTTAAGTACTTGCTGGAAACCGATTCGTCTTATATGGATGATAGTGCTATAGTTGTATTCGCCGATGGCGAGAGCAACGTTTGCTATAAAGAATGTAATCTTTGTTTTCAGGTCTAGATACTCGGGTACATGAAGGAACTCGATGTTAATAAGGCCCAATAGCAAGCAATTGAGGATGATGAAGTCAGCGAGTATCACCAACCTTCTGATCAGCACGTTACCTTTGTATATATTTTTCTTCATAAGTTGTTGTATGTAAGTTATTTTTTTATCTGTTTTTATTCTTAGAATATAGATTCTTGGTAGAATCGTTCGCAAAGATAGCAATAAAAACTGAATTCACCAAACTTTTTCCCATATTTTTTTCGTGAATCCATGCCAGTCTGCATGTCCCCCGCTATAGGTGGTTGCTGCCGCCAGTTGGTTTTATGAGGGGGGCTCAAAAAAGCCCCCCCTACAGAAAACCAATTGTTAAAAAAAAAAAATAGACCAAAAAATTTGTTTAAATCAGAGAAAAAGCGTAATTTTGCAACCTGATAAGGATGCTCTTTTAAGAACGTTTGTAAAAAAGAACGAAAATTAAAAGCCTGTCGTTAGAAAAAGGTAAGTGCATAACGTCTTGAAATTAAGGTAGTTATATGATATAATAGGGAGCTAAAATTATGCCGTTTTCTGAAATTAATGTTAATAAAAATAGCAAATCAATGAGTTCGGAAAGTCTTGATGAAGCCCCTATCTGGTATGCCATGAGTGCCCCCTACCGCGAAATGAAGGTAGCGGATTATCTCAAGGCAAAAGAAGATATCAAGGTGTTCCTTCCTTTGGAACGCTGCGAGCGTATGGTGGGGCAGCACATACGCAAGCGAGTGATTTCCTATCGCCCCGTAGTCCGCAATCTCCTTTTCGTGAAGGCAACGCCAGGCAGAATGCGGGACCTCAAGCAGATTTACAATTCCATGCTTCAGTTCAAGACCCGTCCCATGGATGGACATTCTGAAGTCATCACCATCCCCGATAAGGAAATGGAGGATTTCATGGCGCTCTACGAAAACGTGGAGGATGCCAACAAGCACTTCTTCCTTCCGGGAGAAATCAAACTGCGCCCTGAAGCAAGGGTAAGGATAGAGGATGGCGTCTTTGCCGGACTCGAAGGATATTACCAGAAGGTGAAGGGATGCCATAGCGAGAAGGGAAAGGCGAAGGGATCCCAGATCGGGAAGGGAAAGGATGAGAAGTGCTTCGTGGTCAAGATTGAAGGATTCCTCTCCTGCGCCGCCTTCCTCACCGAATGTAATTACGTAAGCCTCGCCGGGAAAAATGAGAAGAAAGAGGAGGAGAAAGGAAAGAAGAAATAGTAATATGATTAAAAACTGCATTATCTAGATAAAAAGAATGAAATTTAGTAAACTTGTGTTGTCAGGAGCGCTGGGTATAGCACTCCTGTCCGCTACGTCTTGCGGTACCCCGAAGAACGTAGCCTATTTTCAGGATTTGAACAATAATCCTGATACTGTCATTACCCTGCAGAACAGAGTGATAACCGTAAAGCCTACCGATAAGCTCTATATCGGAGTCAAGAGCAAGGATCCGCAGATCTCGCAGCTCTTCAATCTTACGGGCGGTACCAGCAGCGGTGCCTACAATATGTCGCAGGATGCCTATTACTATACCATAGATAGCAGGGGAGATATCGATTTCCCGGTTGTGGGAAAGATACAGGTGGCTGGTCTCACCCGCGAGGAGATTGCCGAAAAGGTGAAGAAATCTCTCGTGGATGCTAGTCTCGTCAAGGACCCTACCGTCACCGTGAGTCTCAGCAACCTCCATTATTCCATGATGGGCGAAGTGGCAAAGCCTGGTCAGTATGCCATCGAAGAGGAAAAGGTGACCATCCTCGATGCCATCAGCAAGGCGGGAGATCTCACCATCCAGGGTAAAAGAAACGATGTGATGGTGCTCCGACAGGAAAACGGACACCAGAAGATCTACAAGATCGACCTCTGCTCAGGCAAGGACATCTTCAGTTCTCCTGCCTACTATCTCCAGCAGAACGATGTGGTATATGTTACACCTAACGATACCAAGAAGAGAAGTTCTACGCTCAACGGAAATACCGTGCAATCTACGGGATTCTGGATGAGCATCTCATCTCTCATCGTTACCATCCTCACCTTCCTGAAAGTAAATTAATAAAGAAAAATGATACAGAATACTACTCAGGCTAACCAGCCAGTACAGGTGAATCCGCTGCTCAGACGCAATCAGGCTGACGACTTCATCCGCCTGCAGGATCTCTTCTATCTCTGCCTCGCCAAGTGGCGCTGGTTCATCCTTTCGCTAGCCGTAACACTCGGCATCGCCACCTATTACATTCTCACTACCCCAAACGTATATCAGCGCACCGCATCCCTGATGATCAAGGACGACAGCAAGTCGCAGGGCATCAGCAGCGATGTTTCTTCCATGTTCGCAGATATGGGACTGGGCAATGCCAAGAGCAATGTAAACAATGAACTCATTGCTATCCAGTCGCCTGCCGTGCTCCTCGAAACCGGAAAGCGACTCAAGCTCGATGTAGATTATGCCATCGACGGTGCCTTCCACAAGGAGGCGCTCTATGGCGGCGATCTCCCCGTAACCGTAGATTTCATCGGCTGCACCGATGATCAGAGCGGCAGCTTCCAGCTCCAGCTCAAGGGCGATGGCTCTTACGTCATCAGCAAGCTCAAGGGCATTAACCGTGATAATCTTCCGGTAGATGACAGCGATGAGATTTCCGGCAGACTCGGACAGATCATCCACACCCCACTGGGAAAGATCAAGGTAGATAAGGCTCCTTCCTATTCTCAGTTTGTAAAGAATGGTGATGCTCCGGTGCTCTACGTATCCTGCAGCAACATCTATGCGATGACCGACCGCATCAAGGGTTCGCTCGCTGCCAGCCTGAGCGAGGAGAAATCCACCGTCATCGACCTTACCTATAAGGATGTGCTCCCTAAGCGTGCAGAGGATGTCATCAGCACCATCATCTCCGTTTACCGCAAGAACTGGCTTGAGGACAAGAACCAGATGACCATCTCCACCTCTCACTTTATCACCGAGCGACTGGGCGTGATAGAGCGCGAGCTGGGCGATGTGGATAAGAATATTTCAGCCTTCAAGAGCAGCAACCTGCTGCCTGATGTAGAGGCTGCCGCACAGCAGTATATGCAGAAGAGCACCGAGGTGGACAAGCAGATTATGGATCTCAACTCGCGCCTCGCCATTGCCCAGTATATCCGAAACTATCTCACCGGCAAGGTGGGCAAGAACCAGCTCCTGCCTTCCAATACTGGCATCGAGAGCCCGGGCATCGAGCAGCAGATTGCTGAATACAACAAGAGTCAGCTGGAGCGTAACAACCTGGTGGCTAACTCTAGCGAGCAGAACCCACTGGTGGCTGACTACGACCAGAGCCTTGGCTCCATGCGCAAGAGCATCACTGCCAGTCTCGACAACTTCGTGGTAACCCTCAAGACCCAGCTGGGCACCCTGCAGGCCAACGAGGCTGCCACTACCACCCAGATTGCCAGCAACCCTAACCAGGCTAAGTACCTGCAGACCGTGGGTCGCCAGCAGAAGGTCAAGGAGTCGCTTTATCTCTTCCTCCTCCAGAAGCGCGAGGAGAACGAGCTTTCCAAGGCATTCACCGCCTACAATACCCGCATCATCACCCCTCCTACGGGCGACAACAAGCCGGTGGCACCCGTGCGCCGCAACATCATGCTCGTAGCCTTCGTGCTGGGATTCCTCATTCCGGTAGTCATCATCTTCGTGCGTGAGAACATGAATACCACCGTGCGTGGCAGAAAGGATCTGAAGAACATGAATGTTCCGTTCCTGGGTGAGATTCCATACTCTATCAGCCGCAAGAACCGCCCAACCCTCGAACAGCGCATCAGATTCTGGAAGAAGCTGAAGGAGGTGCGCCAGATAGTAGTGAAGGCAGGCAAGCGCGACATCGTGAACGAGGCGTTCCGCGTATTGCGTACCAACTTCGAGTTCACCATTGGTACCCATCCCGAGCAGAATGTCATCGTCTTCACCTCTCTGAATCCGGGATCCGGTAAGAGTCACCTGGCTGCCAACATGGCGATGTCGCTCGCTATCAAGAAGAAGAAGGTCTTGTTGATCGACGGTGACCTCCGCCACGGATCTTCCTCCATGCTGATAGGCAGTCCGGGCGAGGGATTGAGCGATTACCTCAACGGCAGAATTGCCGACATCCACGACATCCTCCACAAGGGAGAGGAGAGTGGATTGGTGAAGTATTTCGATGTGATTCCTATCGGAACCATCCCTCCAAACCCTACCGAGCTCCTCTTCACCCCATTGCTGGAACAGATGATCAAGACCATGCGTCAGGAGTATGATTACGTCTTCATCGACTGTCCTCCTATCGAGGTGGTAGCCGATACCCCAATCTACGAGCAGTTTGCCGACCGCACCATCTTCGTAGTCCGTGCCGGCCTGATGGAGCGCAACATGTTGCCAGAGATTGATGCCCTCTACAAGGAGAAGAAGTTCAAGAACATGACCATGATCCTGAACGGCACCAAGACCCGTGGCGGCAGATATGGCAGCCACTATGGTTACGGCTATGGTTATGGCTACGGCTATGGCTATAATTATAATAAGGAAAAGAGTGGGGGGGCAAAATCTTAAATGAATGGATTATAGAATAATAAAAACAGATGTTTAAATTCTTCCAGAAAATATTCAATCAGAAAAAGCCATCAGGAAGCACATGCAGTCTCCCTGATGGCATCGATTACCATTGCCATATACTCCCTGGCGTGGATGATGGCTTCCAGGATCCGGAAAAGAGCCTGGAGCAGCTTCGCATCTACGAAGCAAGCGGAATCCGTGAAGTCTGGTTCACCCCTCACATCATGGAAGATGTTCCGAATGAGCCTGAAGAACTCCGCCGGGTCTTCGAAGATTTCAAGGAGAAGTATCTTCTGGATTTTGCCCAGAGACATCCTGGAAGTCAGGCATCAGGAGCAGAAGGAGCGAAGCCATCTTCTGCGACCGATGCAGAGCCCCTTCAGCTGCATCTCGCAGCCGAGAACATGCTGGATGCCCTTTTCGAGCGCCGCCTCAAGGCTGGCAATCTCCTGCCCCTGGCAGAGAAATACCTGCTGGTGGAAACCAGCATCTTTGCCCCACCGATGAACTTCCGTGGACTGCTGGAGCGCATCAGGAACAAGGGCTATACCCCGATTCTGGCTCATCCCGAGCGTTACCTCTATATGAAGAAGGAAGATTACGAGGCACTCAAGGCGCAGGGCATCCTGTTTCAGCGCAACCTATACAGTCTCCGCGGGCAGTATGGCGAGCGGGTGCAGAAGCGGTGCCGCCAGCTCCTGAAATGGGACATGTACGATTTCGTGGGCACCGATCTCCATCGCCTAACCTCGGCAGGACTGAACACAGAAGGCTGATGCTACGGCAGTGAGAATGGTGATGATGAGATCAATGATCTTCTTGACGCTTTCTTTTTTCATGAGTATGGAAAAATTGAAATTAATAACAAGTCTGACTGAAAGCGGTGGATTGCAAATCCACCGAAACAAAAGGGGGAAAGTCTACTGGCGGACCGTTTCGGCGGATTTGCAATCCGCCGCAAAAGAAGATGAGCCAGGACTCGCAGATATCCTTTCATAGCTGTATTTTAGATATTTCCGGGCTTCAGCATGGATGCTTGCAGCCCCCTTATAGCTATAGGAATGTCCCTGACGCCATCCTGGCTTCATCTCACTCTCAGAACTTTAAAAATTTACATTGTCACCACTCTCTGATGAGTCTCCACCGCCACCGGTTTGATTCTCATCAGTACCCGAACCTGACGGATTCTTGTCCTGGCCGGTACCTCCAGTACCTTCAGTGGCTCCGGTACCACCGGCGTTATCCCCTGCAGTATCCTCGGAATCTACTCCAGGAACCTGCATTTCGCTGGCAAGCAGAGAGGAAACCTTCTTCACTTCTACATCCAGGTTGCCGGCAGCCAGCTCGCCGGTACCACGGCTTCTCAGCTTGTAGCCCTCGATGTTCTTGGCGATGCTGAATTCCTTCTCAGACTTCGCACCCACCTTGTTCTTGATACCGATGGAGAAGATGGCGAGGTCGTCGATCTTCACCGAGATACCCTGCAGGCAGAGCTCCTTGATGCAGAAAGCCATGTCGGTAATCATACCCTTGATGGCTCCCTTGGAGAAAGGAGTGTTGTGGCCCGCCATGTGAGCGGCAAGACCATCCACACCCATCATCTGCGTAGTGATGGCATAAGCATACCACAAGCCCTTGGCATCGGGCAACTTCTCATTCTTGTTCTCTTTCAAAGTGTACAAAAGCATAAGCAATAACGTTTTAAATGAAACACGATGCAAAGATACGACATTCGGGAGCCGCAACTCACACTTCCTGATGCATCCTCACGCTTATTGCCATATTCTGTCATCTTCTCACTTTTTCCGGTTTCCCGGATTCTAGGGCTCGCCCAGGAAGTCGAAGATGATGGCCACCTGACGGGGAAAGAATCCCTTGTCCGATTTCCGGTAACCCACCTCCAGAAGCTTCCTGTAGAGTGGGGTACACTTCTGGATCCATCTTCTCAGATGGGCGTTGGCTACTTCGGGAGTTGAGTCCGGAAAATACAGCAGGGCTATCTCCTGCTTGGTATAATATCTGATTTCTGGTTCGTTCTGCATTCTATATGATAAGTTGAAGGGTTAGAGATGATAAGTATCTTGGTTTTCGGAAAAAACAAGATACTTACCGCAAAAAGTAAGTCACTCATGGGGCGTAAGCCGGTCAGTTCTGGTCGTCTTCCCATTCCGATGGCGATACGATGGCATCTGTGTTCATCTCGCCCACCTCCTTCTCTATCACGAACCAGCCCATGCCTTTCGATCTGCGTTTTCTTTCGAAACCCAGACGCAGCAGGGTACTTGCCAGGTTCTGCTGGTAGATATACCGGCTCAGGGCAGGACAGCCGCCAATGCGCTCCAGAATCTCCGAAGAATAGCGGAACTTGATGTATCTAGCTTCCACGTCCTTGCCAGGCACGCGGTAGTAGCGCAGAATCTGGTCCTCCATATAGTTGGAGATCATGAACATCTTGTTGTGCTCGCGCATCACCTCGATATCCTCGGTGGTGAGCCAGAATACCCAGCCATCCTCGTGCTTGCGCTGGCGCTCCATCACCTCCTTGCCCAGAGCCACAGCCTGGGCATATACGTGCTGGTAGTCGATGGGATGGTCTATCGGACTGTCGATCGACTCGATGAGCCAGGGTGAGTAGCGTCGGTTCTCTTCCTCGCTGATAATCTGCACGCTGTTGCTCGTGCCGCACATGGCAGCACGGTGGGGCAGTTCCGTACGGTACTTGTCGTAAGGGCGGCGGATGGAGAAGAAGAGCTTCGTTACGCAGCTCTTGAAGGCACTCAGGTTCTTGCCGAAAGCCGTCTCAAACTCGTCGAGACACATCAGCGCCTTGCTCGCCATCGCCTCCATGAAGTCCTTGTCGGTATAGCTTGCCGTAGATTCATTGATGAAGTAATCGTGCAGTATCTTAGGCAGCAGCTTGTCGAAGAAGGTGGTCTTGAAGAGACCGCCCTTGCCCACGAAGATAAGGATGGTCTGACCTACCACGGTATCCGTTACCCAGGTTACCACCATGGCTACAAACCATTTCTTGAAGAAGTATCTGAAATCTTCCTGCGTATGGTGGGCACCATCCGTATTCGCAATGTGAATGCGGTCGGCAAGCATCTGAATGTAGTCAGTCTTCCCGTCCCATGCCGGGAGAGCTGTGAGATAATCGAGCAGAGGATTGTACTTCTCGCTGAAGTCGCTGTTGATGAGGGAGTGGAGTCTGGGCTGCTGCGTCTGCAGACCATCCTCTTCCATCTCTATCCAGAGAGAGTTCTCTATGTTGTCGTCCATGCGGGTCCAGCGGTGAAACTTGCCCTTGAGCACGTCGCGGCTGCATACCTCGTAGTAGCCCGTCACCTCGTTGCGGTGGAACTCGTAGCGCATGCTGAGCCACTGCTTCAACATCTTCATGGATGGCTTCTTGCCGTACGATTCGTCCTTGCGCATAAACTGCCAGGTGCCTCGCTGCTCCTGGTGCTTGTAGGCCTGGTTCATCACACTCACCGTCTTGGGATACTGTGCGCTGAAGTGCTGGTCGGCATAGTCGGTAGCCTCCTTCTGGTCGATGTCGTACTTCAGGCAGGTGAGTCCGAAGTTATACACATAGTCGTTGTGGCGGCTAGGCTCGAACGCTTTTCCCCACGTTTCCATCAGCTTCTCTATCGCTGGGGCAGCTTCGTCGATGGTAGGGATGTGCTTGGCGAGGCTCACCATCTTCTGTGATGGTTTTCTGCGTCGGCTGCTGCGTCGCTCATACTTCTCAGCCATCGACTTCTTCAAGTAGAGTCTCTTGATGTCCTTGGTGTCCAGTTCGAAAGGTTTCGAGTCCCAGCAGAAGTAGGCGGTAGGGTCGTGGGCAAGGCCGCACATGCGGGTGATGTCGCAGCACTTCTCATCGGCAGGCACGCCCAGCAGGATGGAGAAGTAGTCCATCGCCTTGCGTACCACCACGTCGAAGAGTTCCACCGCCGTAACCTCCGGGTCATCAAACGGCTTGTAGCGGGCGAGGATTCTGAGTCCGTGACCGCTTGCCGTCACGTATCTCGCCATCACGTATGGGTCCTTGTCGGCCTTTGCGATCACCTCCTGCATCTTCTCGTCGGGAATCTTGTCGATATCCACGGCAAGCCAGTAGGTAGGCTTCAGGATGTTGGCCACCTGCTTACCCTGTCCGTCCATGAGGGCCGAGGCAGTGATGCCCGGCATCATGAGCTTGGTGTTGTCGGCGAGAGCCTTGCTGATAGGTACCTGCTTGCGATAGAGTTCGGTGTGATTCTTGGTCATTTCATCGAACTTGATGATTCTTACTAGCTCATCCTTGTTGATAAGCTGATGACCTTCGCTTGAAGCGATAGTCCAGAAGAAAGAGGGCAGAACCTCTTCTACTTCGTTGCTGGTTGAATTGTTTGTGTTCATGATCTTTTAATGTTTAAGAAATTTAATCTATTTGCTTCTTATTTGCTTTCAGAGTCTTTTAGTCTCTAAGTCGTTTGATTGATTTTTAGACCAGACTGTTTATCGTTTACGGGGGCAAAGGTAGATATAAGAATTGAAGATATTTTTTCAGTACGTCAAAAATGGCGCATATTTACAAATTTTAAATTTTAAACAAGGAAAATGTTCTTTACGGACAAAGTAAATGAGATTGTTCAGGGAATCAAGGATTTCCAGGGCAAGTCTGAGGGGAAAAAATGCTTCCTCATGAGTGTGTAGGTATTTTCATCGAGAAGTTTCACAAGTTTGTAACCAAGGAGTATCACGATGATGAGTTCGAGAATACGCTTACTGAAGAGGAGAAGCATTGGCCCAAGCGCAAGGAGGAGATTACCGAGCGCTTTGCGATTCCGGTACATCTGCTGAAGAGTTACAAGGATCACGATGTGCATCTGGATGTTGACACATTCTTGCAGGTAAAGAAGTGGGTGAAGTCGTATCTTCCTCATTATTTTGCGGGATCTGAGTACAAGAAGCTCTCTGAGTCAGATCAGGCAGCTTTGCTGGCAGAGGCAGAGAAGGAGTTGAATCTCATTCTGAACCGCCTGTTGGATTAACGGAGATTCATCCCGCAGATTTGGATGGATGTAGGGTAAGTGGAATGTACCCTATATATCCGGAAAACCAGTATTTTCAAGTGTTAAAAACGCAAAGTAACTATCTGTAATTCCTTTCTTTACATCTTTTACACGTGCTGTCTATACAAAGTTACAGGTAAATAGGGTACACGCAGATAATAAGTTCCGATTAAGAAGGGGAAATCTGTGGGATAAGATACTCCTCTTGATGTGTTAAAAACCGGAAATATCTTGGCTATTTCAGATATTTCCCTTATATTTGCACCATGTAAGGTACTAAATATTAGAATTATGAGAACGTTCAATTATAATGAAATACAAAATACTCCGATTTGGAACGAAGTAAAGAATTGGAGTGATGATCGGAAAAATGCCCTTATAACATTGCTGTATTCAACGATGAAAGGTATTAATCCATATGAAGTTCCAGAAGACAAAGTACAGGCTTTCGTAAATGATATGCCTCATGAAGTTTTAGAAATGGCTTCAGAGTACGCCATTAAGGAAAGTCGTTCGGGAAGAGGTCTTTCTCATTCTCAGGCAATGGAAAAGATTAAGGAGCAAAGAGGATGGAAATAATTTGGTCTGATATGGCTCTCCATCAACTTGATGGAATTTTGGACTATGTAGAAGAACATTTTGGGGCTTCTGTATCTCGTACAACCTTAGATGACATAAATTCTAAGGTAGGGCGTTTATTGCTGTTTCCTGAATCTGGAACTCCAGACTATAGCTATTCTTCAAAACTCTTAAACGACAAGGTTTTAATTCGACATTTGAACATAGGACCAAATGTTGTTTATTATAACATAGATGGAGAAATCATTAATATTATGGTGATAGCTCATTACAGGCAGTCAACTGTCACTGTTGCAAAAATGATTAATCGCTTCATCGAGCATCATACGAAATAAAGTCATCTGCCAGATGTTAAACTCTCACAAATCGCCTTTCCACCCCTGGCGGTCCCATCCCGCATAACCTGGCGAGACCTTTGATGGTCCGCCAACCTTATAGCGTAGCGGTTCGAGCACCGAGTAGGGCGGTTTTCCTCTTCTTCCCTGAGGGGAGAAGACCGAGATGAGAGGTGGAGCCTTCTTTAATGGGAAAAAGCGATGCCAATGAGTGCAATGAAAGCTCGCTTTCAAATTGCCGAGTGCAGCTCGCTTTATCAACAAAGAAGGACGGGATGATTTTAGAACAAATCTCTTCGCAAGAGGGGGGACTGGGGAGTCGAAAAAACTGCGTCATCAGACCGAATAGGTCTCATCTGCGTGACCCTCTTATCCTCGGCCGCACAGGCCGCAAAGAAATCTGTGTAAATCCGTGAATTGAAAATCGGCGGCCGAAGGGAAAGCCAAATCTGTGGGACATCGATAATCCTTCCGATGTGTTAAAAACCGGAAATACCTTGGCTATTTCAGATATTTCCCTTATATTTGCACCAAGCTTTAAAAAATAGGAGATAAAATTATGAGTACCGCAATATTATCAAATGGCACAAGCTATTACATCCCTCAGTCGGATTTGTCATTCTTTACAGAGTTGGCAGAAAGAATGAAATGGCAAATCGTAAGCAAGGTTAAGGAGTCAAATAGAACAGCCAAACTTAATCAGGCTATGGCTCTTATGGATACGATGATGGTGAAGGGAGGAACGCCAGTTCCAGCAGATGCTGACGGTTTGGATATTTTGACAGAAGAGAAGTATAGCCTATGAAAGTTTATGTAGATACAAATGTCTTGGTGGATTTTGTTTGCAATCGCCAAGGTTTTGTCGAGGAGGCCAAGAAGCTTTTTGCTCATGGTTATATGGAAGAATATGAACTAATGACATCAGCTTTGTCTATAGTCAATGCTGTGTATATAGGCCATAAATATAAGCATAATGACATTGAGGAATGCCTTATTAAAGTGGCTTCATTTGTAGACGTTGTTGACCTGCGTGGGCAGGTAGTTGTTGATATGCTTTCTTCTGATTGGAAAGATTATGAGGATGCGACTCAAAATGCTTCTGCAGTTTGGGCGAAGGCAGATTGTATTGTAACTCGTAACAAGAAAGATTTCAAAGATTCTTCGGTTCCAGTTTATAAGGTAACCGAATTCTTTGATGTATTTGGTATCAAATAGCATTAGTACAATTCTCATATAGTATTCATCATCAAAGAGCAATAAAACAGGATCTTTCGTATGAGAACCCTACAATGCGCTAGCCGACAAACACTCGCCGATTAGGCGTTAAACAGTCGCAACTCTGTTGCGTAAGCACTCTCAGCCAGCCCCTTGCGGGCACAGGCTCCGCTGGCTGACCAAAACTCTGGCAGAGCTATAGCGTCGCCAGATACATCCCTTGCCCTTATGCTAAGGGCGAGGGCTTGGGAGTGGGATAAGGACCCCCTCTTCGCAAGAGGGGGACAGGGGAGTCGAAAAAACTCTTATAATATTAATTTCAAAACAAGTTTTACTCAATCAATATCCAGGTAAGAATACCCTAAAAGCGATTCTTATCTGGTAAGGACTCTATGTCCTAAAATTCCGATACGAACTAATTATATTGTTAGAAATAACAAATAAAATATATATAGCGAGAAGTAGCTTAGTAGTGTGGGCGCTACATAATCACCCACAACGCATCCTGTAGTTCTCTTTCGGAAACTGACCCACCGAAAGAGGCTCAGGATGCTTATTATTCAAGAACTTAAAACAATGCGTGATTTTAATCAATTAAAAATTGCCGTAGCCGGAACCGGTTACGTAGGACTCAGTATTGCTACGCTTTTATCCCAACATCATGAGGTAACAGCCGTAGATGTAATTCCCGAGAAAGTAGATAAACTGAATCATCATATATCACCGATACAGGATGAGTATATCGAGAAGTATCTGGCAGAGAAGCCTCTGCATCTCACAGCAACCTTGGACGGCAAGTCAGCTTATAAAGATGCAGACTTCGTAGTCATTGCAGCACCAACGAACTACGACCCAGTGAAGAATTTCTTCGATACCACTCATGTAGAAGAAGTTATCGACTTGGTGCTGGAGGTAAATCCCGATGCAGTGATGGTAATCAAGAGTACCATCCCAGTAGGTTACACCCGAAGCCTATATCAGAAGTATGCCCAGAAGGGAGTGAAGCAATTCAATCTCCTTTTCTCTCCGGAGTTCCTCCGAGAGAGCAAGGCACTCTATGATAATCTCTATCCAAGCCGCATCATCGTAGGCTATCCAAAGATTATTGAGCGCCCTGAGTTTGCAGAAGAAAACGAGGCAATCAAGTCTGTAACCAATGTCGAGATGTTGAAGGAAGCTGCCAAGACCTTTGCCGCTTTGCTCCAGGAAGGAGCCATTAAGGAAAATATCGATACCCTCTTCATGGGCATGAAGGAAGCGGAAGCCGTCAAGCTCTTCGCCAACACCTATCTTGCATTAAGAGTAAGCTACTTCAATGAGTTGGATACATACGCAGAAGTCAAGGGCTTGGATACCAAGGCAATCATAGATGGCATAGGTCTTGACCCACGTATCGGCACCCATTACAACAACCCAAGTTTCGGCTATGGTGGTTATTGCCTGCCAAAGGATACCAAGCAGCTTCTGGCAAACTATGCCGATGTTCCGGAGAACCTGATAGAGGCAATTGTAGAGAGTAACCGTACAAGAAAAGACTATATTGCCGATGCCGTGCTCAGAAAGGCTGGTTATTACAGCTATGCCGATGCCAATAGCTATGATGCAAGCAAGGAACACAACTGTGTGATAGGTGTTTATCGCTTGACGATGAAGAGTAACAGCGATAACTTCCGCCAGTCTGCCATCCAGGGCATTATGAAGCGAATCAAGGCAAAGGGTGCTGAGGTTATCATTTACGAGCCAACCCTGGAAGATGGCAGCACTTTCTTTGGCAGTAAGGTGGTGAATGATATGGATGTCTTTAAGGCTCAGAGCCAGGCCATCATTGCTAACCGCTATGATGCTTGTTTGGATGATGTCCAAGAGAAGGTATATACACGAGATATATTTAGAAAAGACTAGTTTTTGTGAGGAAGAAAAGTAGCTCAGTAGAGTTGGCGCTATATAATCACCAACATTGTATCCTGTAGTTTTATTCCCAATCTTGTTTGGACCAATACTCAGGATGCTTAAAATAATATTTTTTATTATGATAGCTTTCCTAGTTAGATTAGTCGTTGTATTAGGACTTTTTTTATAACTACGGGGGCTTTAAAAAGTAGATTTTTAATATGAGTAATAAAATTAATTTGTTTTATTATACAAAGAATTTTGGAGACGAGCTTTCTGCGTACTTAGTAAGAAAGTTATCGGGTAAAACGGTAAGGTTTTGTTATCCTTTGTCAATAAAGAGAATATTGAGGAATTATATAGCATTCTTTCATCTTCTCTTGATCGGCAAGAAACCTTCTTGCGAGTTGTTAACAGCATATTCTTTAAAACCTGTATTGGTAGCAGTTGGTAGTCTTTTGGAATCAGTTAATAGACATTGTATTGTATGGGGTACTGGAATGGCTCAATCAACTTTACGTATTAATCCAGGTAGAGTTATAATGACAAGGGGATTTTTATCTCAAAAAATAGTAGAGAATATGGGGGGGCAAGTATTAAATAAGGAATGTGGTGATCCTGCATTACTTTTACCATTAATCTATAATCCTGATGTAGAAAAAAAATATGATATAACAATAATTCCTCATCGTTCCCATTATGAGCGAATGAAAGAAGATATTGCAAAATCTCATCACCATATTCATATTGTCAATTTGACAGTAGAATCGGATGTAGATATAGAAGCTATTATAAAAGAAATTAAACAATCTCGTTTTATTTTATCTTCTTCGCTTCATGGCATAATTGTTGCGCATGCTTATGGTATTCCTGCTTTACGGGTACATTTTGAAGATTTGCCGGGCGGTGATTTTAAGTTTAAAGACTATTTTTCTTCTGTTGATATTCCATATTATACTCCATTGGATTGGAAACAGATTATAGCAGCAAACATGGTAAAAAAGACTGCAGAATTAGAAGATGAACAGGCTGTGGAAAGCGATAAGTTACATATGGTGCAAAAAGCTCTTTTGCGTAACTTTCCTTATGCTCTTGATGAAAAAATAAAAATGTCTATATAAGTTAATTGGTTAGGTTGGTAACTATTTATAATTGTGTAAAATGAACATAATAAAGACAGAGATAGAAGGTGTGTTTATTATTGAACCAAGCCTTTTTAGAGATGCAAGGGGGTATTTCTTTGAAAGCTTTTCTCAACGTGAGTTTGATGATAAAATAAAACATATCGAATTTTGCCAAGATAATGAAAGTATGAGTTCATATGGTGTAATGAGAGGTCTGCACTTCCAACATCCCCCTTTTACACAGTCTAAGTTGGTGCGCTGTGTCAAGGGGAGGGTCCTTGATGTTGCTGTAGATATTCGCAAAGGATCACCTACATATGGTAAGCATATATCTGTAGAGTTAACTGAGGATAACCATCGGCAGTTCTTTATTCCAAAAGGATTTGCTCATGGTTTTGCTGTTCTTTCCGAAATAGCTGTGTTCCAATATAAATGTGATGAGTTTTATCATCCTGAGGCTGATGATGGTATCTCTATTTTAGATGATGAATTAGGAATAGACTGGCAGATTCCAACGGAATTAGCCAAATTGTCGGATAAAGATATGAAGTATATTCTGTTTAGAGATTTTAATAGTCCATTCTGTTATGAATAATAAAAAAATATTCTTTTTAGCAATGGTAATGCTGTCTTCTTTCAGTTCTTACCTTCTTGTCTCTAAACTACATTTGCCGTGTTTGATAGAGTTATTCCTTATTCCATTATGGTTCTACTATAGGCGAACTATTAGTTTACCTTTTAAGGATGTGATGATATTAACTTTGTTCCTAATATCAGGTACATTTGTTGGCTTACTTAATCCCTTATTTGATCTAGGAGAAATTTTGCAAATGACTCGATGTTTTTTTCTTGGTGGAATAGGCTTCGTTTTATTGAAAAATAATGAGATTTTTTCAACGAAAGGAAAATTACTTGCTCTTTCGTTTGGGGCTTTTGTAGGGGATTTGTTGAATTCTTATATAACAATGAGAACAACTTTAGGTGGAGTTGAAGATGATGAGTATGCTGTTGATATTAACATTATACTTTCAATTTTATGGGCGATACTAATCATTTTTTATAAAAAATCAAAATGGTTGTTATTGCTGTTAGTATTGGTTCCATTACTGTGTTTTTTAAGTGTAAGTAGAGGTATAACTGTTTTTTTTATAGTAGGCATTATTTTGTCTCTTATGCTTAAAATACTAAATAATCCTGTAAAGATCTTTGTTTCGTTTACTTTTTTGGTGCTATCTTTTTTCGCTTTATCATATTTATATGATAAAGGGGAAAGTACAATACAGCATTTTTCACCTTCTATGCATTTTCGACTATATACCAAAGTAAAAAAAGTAGGAAAATTACAGGCTGATAAAGGTCGTATAGCTCCATATTTATGGCTTAAGGATCATTTGGATTATTATACTTTTCCTAGAGGATTTCAAGGGAAAAAATTCTTCAAGGAAAAAAGTGGTTCTTTTGTTCCCGTTAGATATGTGTGGGATAGTGCATATTTAGAATTAATATATACATTTGGACTTCTCCCCTTTTTGATGATATTCTTTGTTTGCTTATATAAACTTTATAAGATGTATATTTACTTTCATTGCACTGATAATCCAATTTTTGCTGTAGCTTGTGTTATGCTTATACTTTTAGGTTTAGAGCATTTTTTTGGCTACGGATTGTATAGGAGTCCTTTTACTGTGTTTAGTAATGGTGCTTTGTTGGGTTTTATTTGGCGTATTAGTACAAATCCAGATAGTGTAAGTAGTTTATCTTTAGAAAAAACAGAAATTAAATAGTATGAATAGAATTTTATTTTTGACATCAACTGTATCTCCTTCTAATATAAATTTTGTAGGCTCAAAAGAACAACGCCGCCTTGAATATATCCGTGCTGTCAACTTTTATCTTGAAGAAACGAATTTTTTAATCTTGATAGTTGATAATAGTGGGTATGATTTTAGCCAGGATTTCAATAATAATAAAAGAATAGAATGTCTCGCTTACAAGGCTGATGATCATAGTGCTTTTGGTAAAGGTTATGGTGAACTAAGTTTGATAAAATACGGTTTTGAGCATTCGCATTTTTTGTTAAATGCTGATCAGATAATTAAAGTTACAGGTCGGCATATAATTAAAAATATTAATAGACTTATGGTATCTTGTACTGATAAAAATGCAGTCTATGTTGATGTTGATTTAAAATTGACTTTTGCAATGACTTATTTTTTTGTATCATCAAAAGAATTTTATAATTGTTATTTATTTCCAAATCTTTGTAAGCTTAATGATAGAAAGGGGTACTATTTAGAACATTTAGTTGCAGAAGCTCTTAATGTATGGATGTTATCTCATCATAAATTTCATGAGTTTAAGTACCCTATATATTTGAAAGGACATCAAGGTGCCTCTTTAAAATCATATAGGGCTCCTGGAATTCTACGCTATCTAAAAATTAGATTGAAATATATAATTAGAGAATTGATGAATACGTTTACTTTAAAGACTTTATAACACGAATGGTCGATAAGAAGAAAATTGCCAGGAACTCTTTGTGGCTTTATATTAGAATGTTGGTTGTAACCTTAGTTTCGCTATATACTTCTCGAATAGTTTTGAAATCTCTTGGTGTTTCAGATTTTGGTATCTATAATGCGACAGGTAGTTTAGTTTCTTTCTTTACAATCTTAACAAATTCTTTATCCAATGGTACTCAAAGATTTCTAAATATAAAAAAGGGTGAAGGAGCTTTAGATAGTATGAGAAGAATTTTAGGGGTAAGTATCAACCTGTACTTTTTACTTTCTTTGCTACTACTGCTAATTGCAGAAACCATTGGCATATATTTACTCTTAAATGTAATGAACTTTCCTGAAGGTAAATGGTTTGATGCGTTCTGGGTATTTCAGTCTTCTATTTTAGTTTTAATTTTTAGTTTTTTCAAGGTTCCGTATTTGGCCGTTATAATAACTTATGAAAAATTTTCTTTCGTTGCGTGGACTAGTTTACTTGATGTGGCAATGAAATTGATACTTGCATTTTCGCTTGATTTTTTTGTAAATGGAAAGTTGATTTTTTATGGATTTACTTTTGCTATCTTGGCTATTTTACAATTTCTTCTTTTTAAGCGATTAAGTCAAACTCTTATTGATGAAGCTAAAATCAAAGTCAGTTCGACTTTCCAAATAAAAGAAACTAAAGAGTTGCTTTCTTTTTCTTCTTGGAATATATTGGGAAATTTTTCATCAATAATGTCTAATCAGGGTATTTGTATAATATTAAATATATTTTATTCTGTTGCAGTTAATGCAGCAATGGGGATTTCAAATCAGATTACTAATACTATAGCGACAATGGTCGCTACTGTACAGCAAGCTTTTCGCCCTCAAATGATTCAGAATTATGTATCTTCAGATAAATGCCATTTTATTGAGTTGTTGTATGATTCTACTAGGTGGTCTTTCTTGATGATTATGTTTGTTGCCGGACCTCTTATATGTAATTTGAATGTGATTTTAAAATTTTGGTTAGGTGATTTTCCTGAATTTTCTGATTCTTTTATCACTATTCTTATAGGATATTTAATAATTGATTCAATAAGTATGCCCCTATCTTATGCAATTGATGCTACAGGTAAAATAAAGTACTTTCAGATAAGTCAACTGTTGATAAATATGTTTAATGTAATATTAGCATATGTCGTTTGTCAAATTGGAGTGAGTCCAAATATAGCTATATTTACTAAAGTCGTGTCTAATTTTTTGATATATATATCAAAGGTATGTATTGTTACTATTCAAATTAAAGAATTCTCATTCGTTGATTATGCAAAGAAAATTTTAGGTAAGTTGCTGTTTGTAGAGATAGTTTGCTGGGCGTTAATCTATAGTTTGAGTAATAATCAAGAATCTTTGTTCATTGTATTAAAGAATAGTATTTTGTATGTTGTTTTTTGGGGGGTGTTTGCTTTATTTGTAATTCTTAATAAAAAAGAAAAAAACGCAGTTGTAAAATCGTTTTCTCAATTCTTTGGTAAAAAATAATAATTTTCAGAAATGGTTAAAATTAATATATTAACAACGAGTCTTGAGGGGTGTGTTTCAAGACAAATTGATAGAGATCGGTATCCTGAATCAGATTATTATATCTGCCAGAATTCTGCAGCCGACATTGTTTGGGATATAGTAGTTGTGTATGAGGCTATTGAAGCTCCTGTTTCAATTAAATGTAAACTAGGAGGTCTTGTCTTCATTTCTGGTGAGCCACCTTATAGTCAAATTTATACAAATCAGTTCTTAAAACAGTTTGATTTGGTCGTTAGTTCTCATAAAGCTAAGAAGGGATTGAATGTTCTTAATTGGCAACAGAGTTTGGATTGGCATTATGGTATGAACTTAACTAAGCGGCTTTATTCTTGTGATTTTAATTACTTGAAATCAATGCCTATACCATCAAAAACGAAGTTGATATCTGTAATAACTTCCAATCAAAGAATGATGCCAGGTCATAATAAGCGTTATCTTATCATAAAGAAATTGATGAAAGATTATGCTGGAAAGATAGATTTCTTTGGTAAAGGTTTTAATTTTATTGATGACAAGGCTGAAGCTCTTGATAACTATAAATTTCATATCTGTATAGAGAATTCTTTTATTCGGGATTACTGGACAGAAAAAATGGCTGACCCTCTCTTGGGTTATTGCGTTCCGATTTATTCTGGTTGTAAGAATATTAATGATTACTTTGATTCTAATGGTTGTTTCTTCTTTGATATAGATGACTATGATAGCTTAAAAAGTATTATTGATTCAATTCTATTAAATGGAGAAGAAATTTACGAGAAGAAAAAGCCATATTTATTGGCAAATCGTAATTTGTTGATGAATAAGTATAATTTAGTAACTTCTGTTTTGTCATATACGAATTTTGATGAAAAAGAATGGGAGCATCATTATATTATTCCTTCTAAAATGTGTAAAACATATAATCTAGAACTATGGATTTTACGATTTAAACGTTTGTTTATAAAAACTAAATATAAAATATTGAAAAGATGATTTTTTTTACAATAGTAGTACCTGTTTATAATTTAGAGAACTATCTTAGCCGAGCTTTAGATTCTATCTTTAAGCAGGAATTTAATATAGATTTATTCGAAGTAATTGCTATTGATGATGGATCTTCGGATAGTAGTTTGAGTATTCTTAACAAATATGCTCAACGATATAGTAATCTTCGAGTTTATCATCAGAAAAACCAAGGGGTATCTGTTGCAAGAAATCTTGGTTTAAAATATGCGTCAGGTCAGTACGTAACATTTCTTGATGGTGATGACGAGTTTTATTTAGACTCATTATCTAGGGTTTATTCTATATTGAAATCGCACGATATTGATGTTCTTTATTGTTATTCATTTGTTTATGATGGAACAAAGAAATTAAAACAATCCCATAGAACTCCACCTTCTGTTAAAAATTATGAAGTTTGTTCTATTAAGCAATTGGCTAATTTTTTAAATGGAGGTAGCGTATGTGGGGGCTTTTATAAGATTAAGCTTCTTGATAAGTTTAAATTAAAATTTCCAGAAAATATAATGAATTCAGAAGATGCAATATTCAACTACACTTTATTCTCTCATAATCCAAGCATAATGTTTTCGGATATTAAACTATACATGGTGCATGTTAGACCGGGTAGCGCCTCGAGAAGTGACTCCTTGACTAGGGCAAAACATTTTTCTCGTAATATAGATTATATTGTTGATTATATGGAAACGGAACAAATGTCCGAATTTCAATATCAATATTTGAGTTTAGCATTGTTCCAGTCTTTTGGATGCGGTGTTGATATGTTACTTAAAGTTGGGGTAAATGACCTTTGTAAAATTAAGGAAATTCTCCATTATAAAAGATTACCAGCATTAAAAGCTCCCAAGAATTTGTTATTTAAGAAATTTCAATTTTTTCTTTTAAATCATAGTTTTTCTGTGTATTTACTTATATTTAAGTTGCGTAATAAATTTAAATAAAATTCTATGAAAGGATTAATAGCTCACATTGTTTCCAAGTTATCCCCTAAGTTCTTCTTCATTATAGCTTATGTTCATAATCGTAAGCGTGTTCCTGATTTTAAGCATCCTCGAGATTTATCTGAGATTTGGATAAAATATATTTTGGATGGTATGCCAAAAGAAATATATTGGTTAGCAGATAAATATAGGGTTCGTGACTTTGTAAAGAGTAAAGGATTAGATAACATACTTGTTCCACTCGTGGGAGAATATGTTTGGGATAAATGTCCTAGTAAAGAGGATATTGCAGCTTTACCATCTCGTTTCGCGCTAAAGATGAACTATGGTGCAGGAATGAATCTAGTTTGTATGAATAAAAATAAATTTAATGTTGATGAAGCTTTAACGACGATAAAGGAATGGTTTGGGCGACCTGCTGATTACTCTTATTCAGAAAGTCACTACAATTTGATAGAACGTAAGCTTGTTTGCGAGGCCTATATTGAAGACCACCATGGAGGTTTCCCTACAGATTATAAGTTTATGTGTATTCATGGTAAACCTTTCTGTGTGCTGGCTTGTACTGGTAGAGAATCAGGAAACGCTGACTATATGCCATTTACATTGGACTGGAAGCCTCTTCCTGAATATACAAAAAATGGCGATTTATATGAAATTCCAAAACCTAAAGAATTGGATAAAATGATTAATATTGCAACAAAATTAGCAGATGGGCTAGATCTTGTTAGAGTTGATTTGTATGATACGGGTGATAAAATTTATTTTGGTGAAATGACCTTAACCCCTGCTGGTGCAATCTTCCACAATTGGTCACAGAAGGCTTTAGATGATATGGGATCTTTCTATTATAAGACAATGAAAAAATGAAAATACTAAAATGTATAGCCTGGGTTATAGGTATCAATGAATATATGCATTATCCTGATTTACACGCAGCTGTAAATGATGCAACTGAATTTGCTGATAAGTTAGAACAATTGGGTTATTCTGTTGTAAGAAGTATTGACGATGGGCATAATCAGGAGGGAACATATAAACATGTTTTGGAAAAGCAACAGATTTTTCTTGATAAGATTTTAGAAGATAAAGTTGATGTGGCTCTAGTGTATTTTGCTGGTCATGGATTAATGATTAATAAAGAGGATTGCTTGATTCTCAGCGATACTGATTCCTGCAAAGACGGTATTGTAAAAGCAAGAGGAAACTCCATAAATCTTAATGAACTTTGCAAAGATATGAATGCAAATGGTGATCAAATGAATTTACTAATTATGGATGCTTGCAGGGTCAAAGCTGAAAATGACAGAGGTTTGGCTGGTAATGACGGATTCGGTAGTTATACAAAACTTCCTTATCAATCTTTCTTTGCATTTTCTACATCGCCAGAAACTACAGCCAGTGACGGTACTATGCATAGTCCTTATACTCAATTACTTTTGGATAAGATGATGGTAAAGGACTTGCCTATTGAATCTTTATTTAAGTCGATAAGATATGAACTGCGAAAAACAGGAAGAAAGCAAATAGGACAAGAACTAACTAGTCTTGTTTATCCATATAGTTTCAACTATGGTCAATTAGAAGATGGTGCATCTTTAAACTATTCAGAGAATGCGCTAGCTGATGGAAAATATCTTTCTGATAATGGAGCTTTTTTAAAGTGCCTGGAATTATTTAAATCGTATAATTATTATAAGCAAATTGATGCCATTGATATGTTTCATCAGGAATTCAAACAGATGTCAGAAGACGATAAGTTTGTAATTGGTAGGAATATATTGCAAGCAGCAGTTGGTGGATGTTGGAAATGCGAAGAGGAACTGACTTATAGCAAGTTGAAACTTTATAATAATAAAGGTAATAATGCTGTGCTTGATGGTATTTTATATGAGATGTATTTTAACTCTAATAATGAATTTAGAACCCAAAAGATTAAGGGTATTGAATTTTTATCTGAAATAGATAAACTCTCACTCTTTGGTGAATTTGAAAACTCTTTTAAAAATATAAGAAAAGTACTCTCAAAGTATCGTGATACTTTAGAGTATATGCCAGGAGATAAAGAGCAATATACTGTCAAGGTAAACTTAGAATCGCAAGGCAAAACAGATTTTGATGATACGGTTTGGGAAATAGATAATATCTCCTATAAGAATGTGAATATATTAGATAAATTACATATATCTCATGATACCCAAAAAGGAGATTTACGTCAAAAACTGTGTGATTATCTAGCGTTACCTAGCTCTAAATTAAAAGTTGTCGGTCTCAATGAAGTGGAAGATACTGATATTCTTTGCCCCAAAAATGATATAGAATTACTTTTAGCAACTATTTAGAATTATGAAGAAATTGTGTGTTGTTGATGTTATGGGTGCTTTATACAGGCAGCGCATATACCAGATGTTGGATAGTCAATATGATTGCATTTGGTTATTTGGTAAACCTGAAGGTGGTATTAAATCAATGGATTTATCATTGCTTAAAGAAGTGCATGAAGCAGATATAAAAAAAGTATTTAAGAGTTTTTATATACAAAACGGTTTGCTAAAATATCTGTTTGCTAGAAAGGTATCTACTTTTCTTATGAATGGGGAACCTTTTGGCTTGACAAGCTGGCTAGTACTTTTGCTCTCAAAGCTATTGCCAAGTAAGAAAGTATATTTGTGGTCGCATGGCTGGTATGGTAGAGAAGGCTTCGTTAAAAAACTGATGAAGAAGGTTTATTTTGGCTTAGCAGATGGTACTTTTCTTTATGGTAACTATGCAAAAAAATTGATGATAAAAGAAGGGTTTGATGCAAATAAACTTTTTGTAATACATAACTCTTTGAATTATGAGCAGCAACTTGAGTTAAGAAATAAATTATCTCCTTCAAACATTTATTGTGAGCATTTTGGAAACTATCATCCGATTCTTCTTTTTGTAGGTAGATTGACGAAGGTTAAGAGAATAGATTTGCTGTTTGAAAGCTTGGCTTTATTAAAGCGGCAAAATAAAGAATTCAATGTGGTTTTGATTGGCTCTGGTTCAGAGGAGGAATATTTGAAAAGGCTTTCTTTGAAATTGGGATTTGCTGATTCTGTGTGGTTTTATGGTGCTTGCTACGATGAAAAAACAAATGCAGAATTGATTTATAATGCAGATTTGTGTGTCTCACCAGGAAATGTAGGATTGACAGCAATACATACCTTGATGTTTGGAACACCTGTTGTTACTCACAACGATTTCACAATGCAAATGCCGGAATTTGAGTCGATAAAAGACCAGGTAACAGGAGCATTTTTTGAATATAATAATGCTCAAAGTTTAGCTGAGTGTATTGATAAATGGTTTGAATGTAATTCGGCAAAAAGGGATGTTGTAAGAAAAGAATGTTTCGAGGAAATTGATAATCAATGGAATCCAAATTTTCAGATGAATGTATTAAAACAGTATTTAAAATAATCTAAATGAAGAAAGAAATGTTTCATGTAATTAGACAGACTCTAAGAAGTGCTTATCTTTCTATGATGGGCACTTTTGCAAAACCTGCAGTTGGTATTCATATTATCAGTGGTCATAGAATTGAGGATGAGCTGGAACCGGAAACTTTTAGAAAGTTATTGAGTAATCTTTCAAAGTATGTGAAGTTCATTCGCATAGAAGAAGCCATCACTATGATTGTAAATAAGGTTGAACCAAAGGAACCTTTGGTTGCCTTTGCCTATGATGATGGGTTTATGGAGTGTTATGATGTCTTCGCGCCTGTATTAGAAGAATTTGGTGTCAATGCAATTTTCTTTGTCAATCCAAATTATGTCGAGGGAGATGATGAGTATATTGATAATTTCAATAAAAATATTGTTTTAACGCCAGGAAGAAAGCCTATGCGATGGGAGCAAATAAAAGAATTGTCGGATAGAGGTTTTCTGATAGGTGCACATACAATGGATCATTATATGATTAATTCTGATGACACGGAAATTCTTGAATATCAAATAAACACTTGTAAAGGCATCATAGAAAAGCATACTGGTAAACCTTGTGATTATTTTGCTTTTCCATATGGAAAATTGACTCATGCTAACAATAAATCGATAGATATGGCTTGTCAGCATTATAAGTATGTATTTTCTCAGTCTGATTACAAACGATATTTCTCTTTTAATAATCGTGTCATCAATAGAAGACATTATGAAGTATTCTGGCCAATAAGCCATGTAAAATACTTCTTGTCTTGCACGAAGAAATGGTAAAAGGTATAATAGTTCGTGTTTATGAAAAAAATACTTTTTCAGATTAACGTAACAGCTAATTGGGGCGCTAATGGTCGTATCGCAGAGGAAATAGGTAGAAGGGCAATGGCTAACGGATGGGAAAGTTATATTGCCTATGGTAGATATATGAATCCATCTGATAGCAAACTTATAAAGATAGGTACTCAATGGGATGTGTATGCTCATTATGCTCAACAGAGAATTTTTGATAATGAAGGACTGTGTTCTCAGAAGGCTACGCGTACTTTGATTCAACAAATCAAGGAAATAAAGCCTGATGTTATTCAGTTGCATGATATTCATGATCATTATCTCAGTTACCGTTTGCTCTTTGAATATTTGAATTCTACAGGTATTCCTGTAGTTTGGACGTTTCATGATTGTTGGGCAATTACAGGACACTGTTTCCATTTTGTTACTAAAAATTGTAATCGATGGAAAACTGGATGTTATAACTGTCCTCTAAAACATAGCTATCCTAATACATTGTTTGATGCTTCACGTAAGAATTGGAACCTCAAGAAAAAGTTATTCAAAGGGTGTAATAATCTTACGATTGTAGCTTGTTCTGATTGGATTGCTCAATTTGTTGGTGAGTCTTTCTTGAAAGATAAAAGATTGAAGGTCATTAAGAATGGAATCAATCTTAGTATATTTCAACCAAGAATTGAAGAACAGTCTAATGGCAAGTTTAAAGTACTTGCTGTTTCAAATGTGTGGCATGCAAATAAAGGATATGATGATCTTTTCAAACTCAGAACCATATTACCAGAAGAGTATGAACTTATTGTTGTTGGCGTTTCGGCAAGCCAACAGAAGAAGTTACCGCAGGGAATTCGAGGAATACGTAGAACTCAAAATGTTGATGAGTTGGTGCACTTGTATTCTTCTGCAAATGTATTAATAAACCCAACTTATGCAGATACTTTCCCTACAATAAACCTTGAAGCTTTGGCTTGTGGAACTCCTGTGGTAACTTATCGTACTGGAGGTAGTCCTGAGGCTATTGATACTAATACTGGTATTGTAGTAGAACAGGGAGATGTTGCAGCTATGGCTTCTGCTGTTGTAATCATCTGTAACAAGGGACAGAAGGCTTTTTCTTCTGTCTGTAGGCAGCGTGCTATCCAATATTTTAATAAGGATGAGCGCTTTGAAGATTATATTAAATTATACGATGAATTAATGTTAAAATAGTCACCTTTATGAAAATCTCTATCATTACCGCTACGTATAATAGCGGGAAGACGGTGGGCGATACGCTGAAGAGTGTGCTCGCCCAAACCTATCACGACTATGAATTGCTGGTCGTGGATGGGGCTTCGAAAGACAATACGCTTGAGGTGGTAAAGAAGATGGAACCTCTGTTTAAGGGGAGAATGAGGTATATCAGTGAACCTGATAAGGGAATCTATGATGCCATGAACAAGGGCATCAGGATGGCTACGGGGGATGTAATCGGTATTCTTAACTCGGACGACTTCTATACTTCGGATGATGCTTTGGCTTGCATCGCAGGGACTCTGGAGAATGAAAAGGTGGATGCCGTATATGGCGACATACACTATGTGAACGATGAGGACTTGAAGAAATGTGTAAGATATTATAGCTCCAAGCCTTTCAGAAGATGGATGATGAGACTGGGATTCATGCCTGCACATCCTTCGTTCTATTGTCGTAAAGAGGTATATGAGAAATATGGCGCCTTTGATGCAGAAAACTATCGGGTGGCAGCTGACTTTGAAAATCTGCTGAGACTTATCTTCGTAAATAAAATAAAAACGCACTATATCAACAAGGACTTTGTAACCATGCGTACTGGTGGCGCTTCCAGTTCTGGATTAGAGAGCCACAGGCGCATCATGCGTGACCACCTGAAAGCGCTTAAAAAGAACGGTGTATATTCTAACATCTTCCTGCTGGGATTACGCTATCTATATAAAATAGGTGAAATATTAAAAAGTAAATGCTAAAAAATAATAGTATAGATATATGATTCAGCCAATTCATTTTTATTTGCTGGGTGCCTTTATCGTGGCGATGATCATCGCCAATATCGTGTTGCCTAACATTCTGCTCATCTCTCATAAGAAGAGATTGTTTGATATGCCTGATAAGAGAAAGGTGCATCATGCTCCGATACCAAGGCTGGGCGGTCTGTCGTTCTTCCCCGTGATGCTGATTACCATGGGTGGTCTGGTGCTGGTACATCATCTGATGGGTCTGAACAGCGGGGCTATGCATGGGGAGGCTCCCTATGAATACCTCGCCCTGCTGGTGGGTAGCATGATGCTCTTCCTGGTGGGCCTTGCCGATGATCTCATCGGAGTGGGGTATAAGAAGAAATTCCTGGTGCAGATATTGGCGGCAAGCCTGCTCGTGGCTTCGGGCGTATGGATCAAGTCGCTCGACGGTCTCTTCGGGGTGTATCAGGTTTCTCCATGGTTCGGTATGCCGTTTACCGTGCTCATCGTGGTGTATGTTACCAATGCCATCAACCTGATTGACGGCATCGACGGTCTGGCTTCGGGGCTCTGTGCCATCTCGCTGGTGGCTCTGGCGGGGCTGCATATCTGGTTGGGACTGTACTCCTATGCCCTGCTGTGTATCTCGGCTCTGGGTGTGATCATCCCGTTCTGGTATTATAATGTGTTTGGAAACGAGATGAGGGGCAGGAAGCTCTTCATGGGCGATTCGGGTTCGCTCTCGCTGGGATATATCATCAGCTTCCTGATGATTCACCTGAGTACGGTGGATGTGCATCCCCGTGCCGTGAGCGACTATAACATGGTGCTGGCGTTTACCACCATGCTGGTGCCGCTGCTCGACGTGGTGAGAGTGGTGGGCCACCGACTGAGAAACAAGAAGAACCCGTTCTTGCCGGACAAGAACCATATCCACCACAAGCTGCTGAGATGTGGGCTGAAAGTGAGAATGGTGATGGTAAGCATCTGTATGCTCTCGCTGATGTTTATCCTGATCAACGTGGCGCTGATAGGGGATATCAACATCACGTATATCCTGGGCATCGACATCGTGGTATGGATTGTGTTCCACCTTATCCTGGATGTCATCCTGCACACCAGGAGGACGAAACTGGAAATATAATTCTCTAAATATAAATACAAGATATTCCCGGCTCGGAGATTCTATGGAATCTCTGGGCCGGGATTTTTGCGTTTGTGGGGGGGAGTGGTGCTTTATGGGGAAAAGGTTATATGGGTGTAATGTGTAAAAATATATAAAAAGATAAAGTAAGAAGTGCATTTTTGAGTTTTATTGCGTAACTTTGCATTTGAACATTCATTATTATAGATATGCCTAAGGTAAGAATTAAAAATATAGGCCCAATTGTTGATACGGGAGACATCGCTTTGTCTGCCGTAATGCTTATTGTGGGTAAACAGTCTTCGGGAAAAAGTACCTTTATGAAAATATTGTGCTTCTGTCGTTGGATAGAAAAGCGAATCATGCTTGATGGCGAGAATCTGCTGAAGAAATATACTCATTATGGCCGCTTCCTGAAAGAGCTGAAGAAGTTTCATCGTTTCGATGATGCTTTCTTTATTGCCGATTCTTATATCTTTTATGATGGTGATTGCCTTACCATCGAGATGAATGGCGTGAAGGCGAATGTGAAAATCAGAAAGAAAGCGAATTTCAAAACTGAACGCTATAATGCGAAACTGAGTTTTATTCCTTCGGAGCGCAATCTGGTTTCGGCTATCCAGAACATTGATAAGGTGTATCGCTCCTCTGATTATGATTCGATCTTTAATTATCTCCTGGAATACCAGGAGGCGAAGAAGGAATATGATATCAAGCATCCGCTGAGGATTCCCTTTGATGATAATATGAAATATTATTATGATAATGTTACGGATACTGACAGAATCGTGTTGGAGAAAGCGGGCAGAACGATAGCGCCTGTTTATGCTTCCAGCGGTATCCAGTCGGCTTTGCCTTTGGCTGTACTTGTGGATTATGTGACCGGACAGGTGGGGAAGATTCCTAAGTCGAGCCTTACTGATTTAACGAGTCTGGTGGCAAAGATTGTGCTTGATGATGAGAATAAGGAAATCAGTGCGGATGATGTGATTAAGGGAACTAAGATGTATAGATATAAATTCGCCCAGCTGTATATTGAGGAGCTAGAGGAAAATCTGTTCCCGAAGTCGCAGTTTGCGATGGTGAAGGAGATTGTGAAAAATATCAAGAAGGCTTATGAGCAGTCGGGGACAAATAGTTATGTGGTTATGACCACACATAGTCCGTATGTGCTGACTTCTCTGAATGTGCTGATGAAGGCTGCGATGGCTAAGGAAAAAATGCCGGATGAGAAAATGGGGGATATGTTGGAATATGCAATCCCGATTTCATGGTATTCGGCATACTGCATGACGGATGAAGGAAAAATGGAGAATATCGTGGATGATGAATACCATTTCATCATGGGTGATTATCTTGATTCTCTTTCTGATGAAATGCAAGACAAACTGAAATAGATTTCATTAGATAGCATTTGGTTATGGCAAGAAAATTATATCCTATAGGAATTCAGACATTTGAGGAAATCCGCAAGTTGGACAACCTCTATATCGACAAGACGGAATATATCTATCGTATGACACATACAGATGGAAAGTTTTTCTTCTTGAGCCGACCTCGCCGTTTCGGCAAGTCGCTGCTGGTTTCCACTTTCAAGAGTTATTTCGAAGGCAAGAAGGAACTCTTCGAGGGGCTTGCCATCGAGAAGCTGGAGAAGGAGTGGACGGCTTATCCCGTGCTGCACTTCAGCCTGGCTGGAGGCAAACACATGGAGAAGGATCAGCTGGATCAATACCTCTTATATATATTGAAGGAAAATGAGGATAGGTTTGGAGTGGATTGTGATTTTCCAGCCCCAAACGTTCGTTTGCTCAACTTGATAAGAACAGTTACTGCAAAGACTGGCAAGCAGGCTGTGGTGCTCATCGATGAATATGACGCTCCGCTGCTGGATGTGGCGCATGAGAAGGAAAAACTCGATGTGTTGCGCAATACGATGCGCAATTTCTACAGTCCCTTGAAAGATTGCGAGCCATTGCTCCGTTTTGTGTTCCTGACGGGCATCACGAAGTTCTCGCAACTCAGCATCTTCAGTGAGCTGAACAATATCAAGAATGTGAGCATGGACGAGCCTTATGCCGGTATCTGCGGCATCACCAAGGAGGAAATGTTGACCCAGATGAGCGATGACATCGATGCTCTTGCTGAGCATCTGGAACTGAACAGGGAGGAGACCATCCAGGAGCTGAAAGACCATTATGACGGTTATCACTTCTGCTGGCCATCGCCTGATGTCTTCAATCCTTACAGTTTGTTGAATTGCTTTGCTGATGGCAGAATGGATGATTACTGGTTCGGATCGGGCACACCTACCTATCTCATCAATATGATGAGAAAGTATGAATTCCTGCCTGCAGACCTTGGCGAGGCCATAGAGGTGGGCAAGAAGGACTTTGATGCCCCCACCGAAACGATGACCACCATCGTACCTTTGCTTTATCAGAGCGGGTATGTCACCATCAAGGGATATGACAAGCCTACAAAATTGTACCTGTTGGCATTGCCTAACCAGGAGATTAGGGTGGGGCTGTATGGAAGCCTCTTGCCTCATTATCTGACGGATAAGTCGGCGAAGGCTAACACGACCATCGCCAAGATGTCGGTATTGGTGAAGAAGGGGGATATGGATGCTGCCTTCTGCCTGCTGAACGACTTTCTGGAGACGGTGCCTTACTGCGACAATACCCACTACGAGGGACATTGGCAGCAGACGCTCTACATCATGTTTGCCCTGCTCACCAACTATGATATCCTCGTGGAGCAGCATACGGCAAAGGGCAGAATCGATATTACGATGGAGACGGCTGATACCATCTACGTGATGAAGCTGAAGTTCAACAAGAGTGCCGAGGAGGCTCTCGCACAGATAGAAACAAAGCACTATGCCGACGCTTTCAAGATGAGCGGCAAGAAGGTGGTGAAGATAGGCTTGAACTTCTCGGTGAAGGACGAGGTGAACTGCCTGGAATGGAAAATAGTATCTTGAATGAACATCCCCCATTCTTACTTTGATGTAAGGGTGGGGGATGCTTTTTTGTTCAAAATCGATTTCTATTCGTTCCGTTTTTGTTTTTTCTTGCGAAAATGTGTGGGAGATTCGAAGTTTATTCGTATTTTTGCAGGTGGATACATAAAACAACATCAAAAATTATAATAATATGAAACTGAACGACATTCTTTCTGAAAACTTTCAGGCTGCAGAATGGGAAGCTAAAGGTTATCAGCTTCCTCATTATGATATTGCAGCAGTTGCCAAGAAGACTCACGATGAGCCTACTTGGGTTCACTTTGGCGCAGGCAACATTTTCCGTGCGTTCCCTGCCGCTATCCTCAACGATGCTCTCAACACCGGTAAGTACGACCGTGGCGTCATCGTGGCGGAAAGCTTCGACTACGAAATCATCGACAAGGCTTATCGCCCTTACCATAACCTCTCGCTCCTGGTGAGCCTCCAGTCTAACGGCACCATCGAGAAGAAGGTCATCGCTTCTATCACGGAGAGTCTGAAGGCTGACAAGCAGTTTGGTGAGGATTGGGCTCGCTTGGTTCAGATTTTCCAGGCACCGAGCCTGCAGATGGTTACCTTTACCATTACTGAGAAGGGGTATTCCTTCAATGATGCCGATTTGGCTCGTGGTCTCGATGCTGTCTTCGCCATGGGTAAACTTACCGCACTCCTCTACGAGAGATTCAAGGCGGGCAAGCTGCCGGTTACCCTTCAGTCAACTGATAACTGCTCTCACAATGGTGACCACGTGAAGGCGGGCGTGAAGGCGTATGCCGAGCGCTGGGTGAAGGATGGCATCGTGGAGGCTGACTTCCTGGATTATATCAACGATGACAAGAAGGTGACTTATCCTTGGTCTATGATTGATAAGATTACGCCTCGTCCTCATGAGAAGGTGCAGGCGATGCTGGCTGAGGATGGTTTCGAGGACAATGATACCATCATCACCGAGAAGCATACCTTTACCGCTCCTTTCGTGAATGCGGAGGAGGTGCAGTATCTCGTTTGCGAGGATACTTACACCAACGGCCGTCCGCCATTGGAGTTGGGCGGTGCGCTCTATACAACCCGCAAAACCGTGGATGAGGTGGAGACCATGAAGGTGACTACTTGTCTGAATCCGCTACATACGGCGATGTCTATCTATGGCTGCATGCTCGACTATACCCTGATTTCTGCCGAGATGGCAGATGAGGACCTGCGTGCCTTTATCCAGAAGATCGGTTATATCGAGGCGATGCCGGTGGTTACCGACCCAGGCGTGCTGAATCCATACGAGTTTATCGGCACCGTGATCAACAAGCGTCTGCCTAATCCATTCATGCCTGATGCTCCTCAGCGCATCGCTACCGATACCAGTCAGAAGCTCTCTATCCGTTTCGGTGAGACCATCAAGAAGTATATCGACCGTGGTCTCGACAAGAATAATCTGATATTGATTCCGCTGGTGCTGGCAGGTTACGCCCGCTATCTCAAGGCATTGGATGATAACCTGAAGCCATTTGAGCCATCTTCCGACCCATTGCTGGCAGAACTCCAGACCATCGTGGCTCCGCTGGAGGTGGGCAAGGCTGATCAGGACTACTCTTGCCTGAAGAATCTCTATTCTCGCAAGGATGTATTCGGACTCGATCTCTACGAGGCTGGTTTCGGCGAGCAGATAGAAGGCATGGTGAAGGAACTCTTCGCTGGCAAGGGTGCCGTAAGACAGACATTGCACAAGTACGTTGCTGCAAGATAATTCATTTTTTTGATTTAACCAATACATTATATATAAAGATATATGGAAAGAACATGGAGATGGTTTGGCAAGAAGGATAAGATTACGCTTGCCCAGCTGAAACAGATAGGTGTGGAGGGTATCGTGACTGCACTGCACGATGTGCCTCTGGGTGAGGTTTGGACTCGTGAGAAGATTCACGAACTGAAGGAGTACATTGAGTCTTATGGTATGAAATGGAGCGTGGTGGAGTCGCTGCCGGTGGTGGAGACCCTGAAGTATGGCGGTCCTGACCGTGACCATCAGATTGAGGTCTATAAGGAGAGTCTGAGAAACCTGGGTGAGGAAGGCATCAAGTGCATCTGCTACAACTTCATGCCGGTACTGGACTGGGCACGTACCGATTTGACACACGAGAATCCTAACGGAGCTAACAATCTCTATATGAACTGGGGCGAGTTTGCCTACTTCGACATCTATATCCTCCAGCGTGAAGGTGCCCGTGAGGACTGGGCTGAATTCTCTAAGGAGCACAAGTGGGGCAGAGATCTCGTGGCTGAGGCTGATGAAATCAAGAAGACTTCAACACCAGAGCAGGATCATGCCTTGGTAGAGAACATCATCATCAAGACCCAGGGCTTCGTTTCTGGTAACTTCAGCGAGGGTGACTCGGCTCCTGTACAGAAGTTCCGCGACCTGCTGAAGCTTTACGATGGCATCGACAAGAAGAAGCTGCAGGAGAATATGAAATACTGGCTGGAGGCAATCATGCCTATCTGCGATGAGTACGATATCAACATGTGTGTTCACCCAGACGATCCTCCTTATCCTGTATTCGGCTTGCCAAGAATTATCGGCCGTGCCGAGGATATCCAGTGGATGCTGGATGCTGTGCCTAACAAGCACAACGGTCTGACATTCTGTGCAGGTTCCTTCTCTGCCGGTGAGCACAACGACTGTGTAGCCATGGCGAAGCAGTTTGCCGACCGCACTCACTTCGTTCACCTGCGTTCCTGCTACATCTTCCCTGACGGTAACTTCACCGAAGCTTCTCACCTGGGTGGACGTGGCCATCTGATTGAGCTTTGCCGCATCTTCGAGAAGGCGGAGCACGAGGGTAAGTGCAATTCGGGTCGCCGATTGCCGATGCGTGTGGATCACGGTATGACCTTTACCGATGAGCCAGGCGGCGTGTTTGATGAGAGCAACCACGGCCACAATGCCGGTTACACCCTCTTGGGCCGCATGTTTGCCATGGGCCAGATTCAGGGCGTCATCGCTACCGTGGATGATGAGCTGGGCATAAAGTACAAGCAGCCGGGATTTTATGATTAGTTTATAATTTTAGGCTTAGTTTATAGTTATAGGCTTAGGCTATTTAGTGATTTGAAATTCAGGTTAGATAAAATACGAAAAAGACTAGCGTGCGTTTTTGCATGCTAGCCTTTTTTGTGCAGAGTTTTTTCGTTATTGGCTAAATGTGCCGCTCATTATAGCCAATAATACTTAAAAATAGGTGCTATTGGCTAAAAGTTATATAAGAATTAGCCAATAATTGCTTTTTTCTTGCTATTTTTGCAGATGGTTAGAAATTAAAGCAGGAGAATAAGAAGATGAAGAATAATATCATAGGTAGAAAGAGTGAACAAGATACTTTGGCGCGTATTTACGAGTCAAGGCAGTCGGAATTTGTGGCTGTATGCGGACGCCGCAGAGTGGGGAAAACGTTTCTTGTGCGCGAATATTTTGAGCAGGAAATGGTGTTTCAGACATCAGGATTGGCGGGAGGAACCACACTGGAGCAGTTGAAAAATTTCTTTTATACGCTTCGACGTTACGACAGGAATGTAACCTCTGTTCCCCACGACTGGCTCGATGCTTTCGAAATGCTTATCACTTATCTTGATTCTTTAAACGGGATAGAACGCAAGGTGGTTTTTCTCGACGAACTGCCTTGGATGGATACTGCGGGTTCTAATTTTATTTCAGCCTTGGAGCATTTCTGGAATGGATGGGCTTCGGCACGTCGCGACATCGTTCTCATTGTCTGTGGCTCTGCCACTTCCTGGATGATGGATAAACTCATCAATAACCATGGTGGACTTTATGGTCGCCTTACCCATCGCCTTTTCCTGCAGCCTTTTTCTCTTGGGGAGTCGGAAGCTTTCCTGAAGACTAAGGGGATGATGTTGTCCAGATATGAACTGGCAGAACTTTATATGATATTGGGAGGAATCCCATATTATCTGAACCTTTTTGATGAGCGATTAAGTTTGGCTCAGAATATAGACCGTTTGCTGTTCAATCCCAATGGTCAGTTGTACAATGAGTTTACGATTCTCTTTCGCTCTCTGTTTAAGGATTCTGAGGCATACGTCAAGGTGGTAGAATGCCTGAACGAGCGTGGCTATGGTATGATGCGCTCGGAAATAGCCGATGCCACCGGGATGAAGTCGGGCAAATCGTTGACCACGATTCTCGACAATCTGGAATCCTGCGGTTTCATCAGAAAGTATGTCAACTATGGCTGCTCCACCCGAAAATCTCTCTATCAGTTGGTAGATTTCTTCACCTTGTTCTATTTCCGTTTCCTGCGCGATAGTTCATTCCGTAATCTTCTGTATTGGAGTAAGTTGCAGCGCACGCCCCGTTTTTATGCCTGGGCTGGAGTCTCTTTCGAGATATTGGCGATGAATCATATCGACCGGGTGAAGCAGCGGTTGGGAATTTCTGGTGTGGCTACCCAGTTGTATTCCTGGCGAAGCAAGAGTGATGCCGGATCGGCGGAGCGGGCAGCCCAGATAGACATGGTGATAGAGCGTGGTGACAATACCATCAATCTTTGCGAAATGAAGTTTTCGGAAAGTGAGTTTGCCATCAATAAGGATTACGAGAAGATTCTGAGAAACAAAATCGTCCGTTTTATGGAGGAAACGAAGACCCGAAAGTCGATACAGCTGACATTTATCAGCAGTTATGGTCTTCAGCGGAATATGTATTCGGGCATTGCCCAGAATGAAGTGGTGCTCAATGATTTGTTTTGAGCTCCACTTCCTCCACATATTTCACTAATGAATCCTTGCCGTTGAGCAGGTAGTAATCTACGCGGACCACGTGGTTGATATCGGCATTACCCTTTACCTTGATGTGGCGGGTCTTGCTGTATATCATTGTATCGCGGCGGGATGGATAGGAGACGAGCTGGATGATGTCCTTGGTGGAACCACTGCCTATGTAGTAGATGCCCACACTATCCTTGCCGGCCTTGATTGCCGCCATCTTCGCCATCTTCTTGGCGTGGATAGCTGATGTATCTTCCGGATAAAACTCACTGGCGGCTACGGTATCGCCGTCATGCTGGTCGGGTGCAAACTTACAGCTTGTACTGGTTGTTGTGATAAAAGTTGTGGCAGCCAGAGCTGCCACAAAGCATAAAATTTTCTTCATTATTATTTTGAATTAATCGATTACATTTGTACAATCACCTCGTGCTTGCCTTCCAGGCAAGGAACGATGGTGCCATCGATGACCTTTCCATCTACGGTAATCTGCTTCACGCCTTTCTCCTTGCCTTCTGGGTTCTTTACCACGATGTGGTATTCGCCACCACGGAACTTGCGGGTAACCTCGTATTCATGGGCGGTGCTTGGGAGACATGGGTCGATGTTCAATCCCTCGTAATCCGGTTTGATGCCGAGGATGAATTCTGATACGGTGTACCACATCCAGGCGGCTGTACCCGTTAACCAGGAGTTCTTGCCCTCGCCAGGCTTGGCGGCATCCTTGCCGGCTACCATCTGGCAGTTGACGTATGGCTCCACCTTGTGCAGGGTCTGGTATTTCTCCTCTACATAGCTTGGCAGAATCTTGGTATAATGGTTCCAGGCATCATTGCCACGTCCGGCAACGGTTTCGCCGATGATGACCCAAGGGTTGTTGTGGCAGAAGATGCCGGCATTCTCCTTGTAGCCTTCCGGATAGGATGATATCTCGCCCATCTCTACATGGTAGGTGGTGTAGGCTGGGTTGTTCAGCACCATTCCGTGCTCGCATTCCAGGCGCTCCTTGGCGCTATCCAGTGCCTTGGCGCAGAGGCCTTCTTCCTGTCCGATGCCAGCCATGGTACACCAGCCCTGACTCTCGATGAAGATCTTGCCTTCCTCGTTCTCATTGCTGCCTATCTTGTTGCCGAAGAAATCGTAGGCACGGAGGAACCATTCGCCGTCCCAGCCATGCTGCTTTACGGCTTCGCTCATCGCATCCACCGCCTGCTGCATGCGATCGGCTTCTACCAGGTAATCTTCCTCGGCAAGTCCGGCTATCTCTCCTTCGCGGCAGTTGGATGCCTCCTTGGCGAGTTGCTTGCAGAGGGCGATGTAGTCCTTGCCGGTAACAACAAACAGTCCGGCAATCATCAGGCTCTCAGCCTTGCTGCCTTCGCCCTTGTTCTCGGTGGTCTGGAAGCTCTCGTTAGGGTCCCAGGAGAAGCAGTTCAGGTTCAGACAGTCGTTCCAGTCGGCTCTGCCGATGAGTGGAAGCTTATGCGGACCCAGGTTGTTGATGACGTGGTTCATCGAAATCTTCAGATGTTCGAAGAGACTTACCTCGCTGCCTGGCTGGTTATCGAATGGTACCTGCTCGGAGAGGATGGAGAAGTCGCCCGTCTCCTTGATGTAGGCTACGGTTCCGAAAATGAGCCAGCATGGGTCGTCGTTGAAACCGCCACCGATATCGTTGTTGCCACGCTTGGTGAGTGGCTGATACTGGTGATAGCAGCCGCCGTCTGGGAACTGGGTGCTGGCGATGTCGATGATGCGCTGGCGGGCACGGGTAGGTATCTGATGAACGAAACCTACGAGGTCCTGGTTGGAATCACGGAAGCCCATGCCTCTGCCGATGCCGCTCTCGAAGAAGCTTGCGGAACGCGACATGCAGAAGGTTATCATACACTGATACTGGTTCCAGATGTTCACCATGCGGTCGAGCTTGTCGTTGCCGCTCTTCACGGTGAAGATGTTCAGCAGGTTATCCCAGTACTGGTTGAGTTCAGCAAAGGCTGCATCCACCTTTTCGGTGGTATCGAACTTCTTGATGAGCTGATGCGCCTTCTCCTTGTTGATCACCTTCTTGGCAGAGAACTTCTTGTCCTGTTCGTTTTCTACGTATCCCAGAAGGAAGATGAGGTCGCGGCTTTCGTCCGGCTGCAGGGTTACCTCTATATAATGTGATGCGATAGGGCTCCATCCGTGGGCAAAACTGTTGCGTGGCTTGCCTTCCATCA